>Ga0068713_1000052_pt1 | contig 204130 bp, 201 predicted proteins | sample MTBAKSrepl2MetaG_FD_62223 | JGI IMG/M metagenome (GOLD analysis project Ga0068713, IMG submission 62223) | Enrichment culture microbial communities om Arthur Kill intertidal strait, New Jersey, USA, that are MTBE-degrading - MTBE-AKS2 (Arthur... | ecosystem: Environmental > Aquatic > Marine >... | reverse complement strand
TGGTATGTACATTATAAAACAATACGTCAAAGAACAAATATACCTAAAGAAAATATTTGTGCCATATGGCACAAATATAAGGGCTATTTAATTCAGCCCAATGGCAACGCCTTGGGTATAAGTATCAAACAACCGTCATTTCCCTTCGCAAGTCTGCCGTTTGCAGACTTGCGAAGGGAAAAATAGGGGCAACAAATTAACCCAAGGCGTTGCCATTGGGCTGAATTAATCTGGGCTTTCAGCCCGGAATGTAAGATACTTAACAAATTCAGTTTAACTTAGAATATAATAAGGATAGATTAATTCTTATTATAATTATAGAAGTAAATTTATTTTGAACTCATGTTAATTTATATTTTGTAACTTCTGAATATAATCTTTTGATAAAATATTAAAATTTTAATAATGAAAAACAATTTAACAATAACAGAATTACTTCCTTATAAAGTTAAGGATATTGGATTAGCTGACTGGGGGAGGAAAGAGATTGAAATGGCCGAGAAAGAAATGCCGGGATTAATGTCGATAAGAAGAAAATTTTCAGGGGAAAAGCCACTCAAAGGAGCAAGGATCACAGGATCATTGCATATGACCATTCAAACAGCTGTTTTAATAGAAACGCTGATTGAGCTTGGTGCTGATGTCAGATGGGCGAGTTGTAATATTTTTTCAACACAGGATCATGCTGCAGCAGCTCTTGCGGTGAAGGGAGTACCTGTATTTGCATGGAAAGGAGAGACCCTTGAAGAATACTGGTGGTGTACAGCGCAGGCTCTGACTTTTCCTGAAGGCAAAGGCCCCAACCTTATAGTAGATGACGGGGGAGATGCTACTCTTCTTGTCCATAAAGGATACCAGGCAGAAGAAGATCCGGCAATACTGGATAAGAAAACGCTGAACAAGGAAGAATCGATCATACTTCAGACATTAAAGAATATTTTAAAAGAATCACCGGGAAAATGGCATAATATAGTAACCCAGATCTATGGAGTATCTGAAGAGACCACAACAGGAGTACATCGTCTTTACCAGATGAAGGAAAAAGGGACACTTCTTTTTCCTGCGATGAATGTTAATGATTCCGTTACAAAATCAAAATTTGATAATCTCTATGGATGCAGGGAATCATTGGCAGATGGTATTAAACGCGCTACTGATGTAATGATCGCAGGAAAAGTTGTGGTAGTTTGCGGGTATGGGGATGTAGGTAAAGGATGTGCTCATTCTATGAAGTCCTACGGGGCAAGAGTTTTAGTGACAGAAATTGATCCTATTTGTGCACTTCAGGCTGCTATGGAAGGATTTGAAGTAACTACCGTGGAAGATGCTCTTGCTGAAGGAAATATTTTTGTGACTGCAACAGGAAACAGGGATGTTATTACCCTTGAGCATATGAAAGAAATGAAAGACCAGTCAATAATTTGCAATATCGGGCATTTTGATAATGAAATACAGGTGGACCGGTTAAATGATTTTCCGGGAGTTCAAAAGATAAATATCAAACCGCAGTTAGATAAATATGCATTTCAGGATGGTCACTCCATTTATCTTCTTGCTGAGGGCAGGCTTGTTAATCTAGGTTGTGCAACCGGGCATCCGTCATTTGTAATGAGTAATTCATTTTCCAATCAGACTCTGGCCCAGATAGAATTGTGGAAAAACAGATATGAAACCGGAGTTTACATGTTGCCCAAACACCTGGATGAAGAGGTTGCCAGGCTACACCTGGAACAAATAGGAGTAAAACTCACCAGATTAACGAAAGAACAGGCTGAATATATAGGGGTACAGCAGGAAGGCCCATTTAAACCGGATCATTACAGGTATTAGATGTGAAGAGTGACAGGAAGAGGGATCACGCTATCACGCTATCACGGGATTACAGGATCGAGGGATCACGCTATCACGGGATCACGGGATAGAAGGATTTGAGTATAGGAGTAGTGGCAGGGCATGCCCTGCCAGACATATCAAAAGATTTTTTATCATATTAATGACGGATAATAAGCCTGTCGCCGTCAAGAATACATGTGTATTGTTTTAACGGGCAAACTGCAGGACCTTTAAAAACACTACCTTCATACATAAGTAAATATTGGGATTTGCAACATTTGCATTCTACCAGTCCGCCAAAATTTCCGGCTGTATCAACTTTGCATGAGTAGTCAGGTTCATAGGGACACGTCCTTTCAAAAGCATAGTATATTGGATTTCCGTATTCATCACCCATAAAAGACCTGTAAATAATAATACCCTGGTTATTGAAGCCATGGTTGGGTAAAAAATATACCTGGTCAGGACCAAGGTTCCCTAGATCTGAATAAATTCCTAATGTAATATTTACGCTAACATAAGGAAAATCACATATCTGATTTCTTTTGCAGGAAAATGTCAGAATAAGAAAAAAGAAAATATAATAATAAAACACTCTCATCGGAGGTTATTTTGAGGGGGTGAAGTTATAAATTATATTATTAGTAAACTATTATCTGCTCTCTTCATCGACGCTGTCCGGCAGAATAAGCCGGACATGTCTTGACTGGTTGCTAAACCAGTACTACTATACATAAATACCCTAAAATAATATGTAAGTTGCAAAACCTGACTCTGCCAGCGTTGGATAGGTAAATCCCATTAAAATTTATAAACTCACTAATAAAATTTTATTAAAACATTTTATTTTGTACTTTTAACTGATTATTAATCTTGTTTATTTCATCATGAAGTTAGATCTTGATTTTGATACACTGATTTATATCATAGTAATGATTGTTTTCATTGTTCTGGGGGCATTTGGCAAGAAAAAGAAACCTGTTCCGAAAGCTCCTGTAGCTACCGGAGAGGAGGAAGGATTTACAACACCAGAAGATATTATCGCTGAGAAGCTTAAAGCTTTTATTGGAGATTATTCTCAACCTGAACCATCATCTTCGTCTATCGATGTGAGCACTGATGCAATAGATACTGTAATGTTAAATGAAGGATATGTAGAAAAACCCATACTTGAGGAAATTGACAGATTTGAATCAGTGGAATCAGGGATTCCCCTGGATCAGGTTAATGAGATACATGATGCGATCCATGAAGGGGCTCATGTTTTTGAAGAATTCAATTACGATGAACACTCTTCACTTGCTGATGGAGATTTAACAAAACAGGATCAGCATTTAGCGGATGAAAGTGCCTCCAGGTTTGAGGAAATTTATTCTGATTTTGATATTAGAAAAGCAATAATATTTTCTGAGATAATACAATCCAAACGATTTTAATAGAAGCAGTTGCTTTTGTTTTAATAAAAAATTATCTACTTTTGTGTAGTAAAGAGTTCAGGGCATCCTGAATTCTTTATTTTTTTGTATAACTAAAACTACCGGTTATGGCGAATGTAATTTATATGACCGAAGAAGGTTTAAAGAAACTAAGGAAGGAGCATGAGTATCTTGTTTCAGTTGAGAGACCTGCTATTTCGCGTCAGATTGCTGAAGCCAGGGAGAAAGGAGATCTTTCTGAGAATGCTGAATATGAAGCAGCAAAAGAAGCCCAGGGTTTACTTGAATTGAAAATATCCAGACTTGAAGAACTGATAGCAAATGCGCGAATTATTGATGAATCACGAATTGACACCAGCTCTGTTCAGATAATGAATAAAGTGAAAATCAGGAACAAGAGTAATAACAGTTTGCTTGAATATACTATTGTTTCTGAGTCAGAAGCAGATCTGAAAGCCGGAAAAATTTCTGTCACAACTCCTATTGCCAAAGGATTACTGGGGAAAAAAGTAGGAGACATTGTTACCGTTAAAGTTCCTTCCGGGATGGTTGAGTATGAAATTCTCAATATAACTTTATAGAATAAACCTTAACAATATGACCAGCATTTTTTCGAAAATTGTTAAAGGTGAAATACCCTGCTGGAAAATTGCTGAAGATGAGCAATACCTGGCATTTCTTGATATCAATCCACTTGCAAAAGGACACACCCTGGTTATCCCAAAACAGGAAACTGATTATATCTTTGATTTAGACGATAAAATTCTTTCCGGTATGATCATTTTTGCAAAAAAAGTAGCAAAAGGTATTGATAAAGCTATGGATTGTAAAAGAGTGGGAGTCGCAGTTATCGGGTTGGAAGTCCCTCATGCTCATATCCACTTAATTCCCATTAATAATATTTATGACATTGATTTCAGCAAACCTAAACTAAGGCTTTCCCAGGAGGAATTTAAAAGTATTGCTGAAAAGATAAGGCTTGCACTCTCCTAACAAATTCGATCAGGATTGTTTTTAATAAAAGTTTTCCAGTTTTTATATTCAGGTTGCATCATCGTTGTTTTTTCCTGGTAATAATGACATATTGCAGCTGCCAATCCGTCTGTAGCATCCAGATTTTTAGTTTTTACAGGAAAATCAAGCATTTTCCCAAGCATTAAAGCTACCTGTTCTTTTGATGCACTTCCTCTTCCTGTTATTGACATTTTTATTTTCCTGGGAGCATATTCATAAATAGAAACGGATTTATAAATAGCAGCTGAAATTGCAGTTCCCTGGGCTCTTCCAAGTTTCAGCATACTTTGAATATTTTTACCATAGAACGGAGATTCAATTGCCAGGTCAGAGGGATTATATTTTTCAATTAAGACCAGGGTCTCATTAAAAATAATTTCCAGTTTTTTGTAAGGATTTTTTTCTTTGTGCAAATCAACAATTCCCATATCAAGGAGTACGGGTCCTTTTTTACTGCGCCGTACAACACCATAACCCATTATGTTTGTCCCAGGGTCAATCCCCAGTATAACCGTATCATCTGTTTTCATATTCCCGTTTACCTGAAATTTTATTTTGCAGCAGAATTCCCGATATTATCAATATTAGTCCGATAATGGTTGTTAAAAATATTTTTTCTCCCACAAAATAATGAATAAATATTAATGAAAGAAAAGGTGAAATATAAATAAGATTACTGACCTTATCAGTGGTTTCTGAATATTTTAATGCCTTCAACCAGAAAATAAACGCAAAACCCATTTCAAAACAACCTACATATGCAGAAGATATCCATGCCTGTTTGCCTGAAGGGAAGGAAATGTCCAGTAAAGGAATTGTTATTATAAGGAAAAGGAGGGCAAAGAAAAAACTGAGAAATAGTTTTATTATTTCGTCACGTGGATCTTTCACATTAAGAATCCAGAAAAATGCCCAGATAATTGAGCTTCCGATTGCAAGAATAATTCCGGGTAATTGTTCAGTATTATAATTTCCGTTGAGTCCCTGTGATGAGATCATTAGTACTCCTGCAAAACTAATAAGCAGTGCGAAAATACTTTTTAATCTTATCTTTTGTCCTAGCAATGGTATCGAAATCAACACAAGTACCACCGGCCATGTCATATTAAGAGGTTGTGCAACCTGTGCCGGTAGTATAGAATAAGCTTTAAATAATATGAGATAATAAAGAAAAGGATTCAGGAATCCCATAAATGCAGAATGTAAATATTCTTTAAAGGAACAGGAAAATATTTTTTGTGTTTTTCCCTGTGCAATAATGATCGAAAAAAGGATGGTAAAACTGATAAAAGCAGAACCCATGAGGAGTTGAAAATTATCCTGGAATTTCAGGGCTATTTTAAAGGCAGAAGCTATTGTTGACCAGCATAATACAGTCAGACCGGCAAAGAAATATGCCTTCTTCTGGTTTATCATAAAATATTAGTCAATCAATTTGAATCTTGTATAAGGATGAAGCACTTCAGGAATAACAATCCCTTTTCCTGTCTGGTAATTTTCCAGTAATGCAGCTACGATCCTTGGAAGAGCGAGTGATGATCCGTTAAGTGTGTGTGCAAAATGTGTTTTTTTATCATTTTTTTCCCTGAATCGTAATTTTAACCTTGTTGCCTGGAAAGATTCAAAATTTGACACAGAACTTACCTCGAGCCATTTTTTTTGTGCTGCGGCGAATACTTCAAAATCATAGGTCAGTGCAGACGTAAAACTCATATCTCCTCCGCATAGTTTAACGATTCTGTAAGGTAGTTCTAATTTTATAATTATACTTTCCACGTGGGAAACCATTTCTTCAAGAGCATCGTAGGATTTGTCGGGGTGTTGTATCTGTACAATTTCAACTTTATCAAATTGATGCACTCTGTTAAGTCCGCGTACGTCTTTACCATATGATCCTGCCTCTCTTCTGAAACAAGGGGTATATGCTGTGTTTTTCACTGGAAGGTCATCAATGTCCAGGATCATATCGCGGTAAATATTTGTAACAGGGACTTCTGCCGTTGGGATCAGGTATAGGTTATCTTCATTGACATGATACATTTGTCCTTCTTTGTCCGGTAATTGTCCTGTTCCGAAACCTGAATCCTCGTTTACCATGAAAGGAGGGAGTATTTCAGTGTATCCTGCTTTGATGTTTTCATTTAGAAAGAAAGTGATCAAGGCTCTTTGCAGGCAGGCTCCTTTTCCTTTAAATACGGGAAATCCTGCACCTGTTATTTTGTTCCCCAGTTCGAAGTCAAGAATATTATATTTTTTCCCCAGATCCCAGTGAGGAAGTGCATTATCAGGGAGACCCGGAAGTATGTCATTTCCCCTTACGATAACATTATCTTCAGCCCCGGTACCTTCAGGGACAGAAGAGTGAGGCAGGTTGGGCACCTGAATTATCAGGTTATCCAGGTCATTGGAACACCTGGTAAAAAGAGCGTTTAATTTTTTATTTTCTTCTTTTAGAGCTGCTGTACGGGTTTTATATTTTTCAGCTTCCTGTGTTTTACCTGACTGAAAGAGCTTTCCTATTTCTTTGGAAATAGTATTCATTTCTGCAAGAGACTGATCTGCAAGCTTTTGAACTTCTCTTCGTTGTTCATCTGTTTTAATAATTTGTTCGATGATTTCCGGGTGATGGAATCTTTTTGTTTTAAGTCTTTCAATTACGTAATCTTTGTTTTCCCTGATAAAATGTATGTTCAGCATAATAATTTCAAATTTAGGGAGGAAAATAAAAAACTCCTGAAACTGGCTGTAAAGTTAGCAGTTTACAGGAGATTTTAATAAGGTTTAATAAATATTGTTAATTCTCCAGGGGAGTAACATTAACGAAAGATGTATTATCTTTTTTCTTTTTAAATTCAATTTTTCCTTCGATCAGTGCAAAAAGAGTATGATCTTTTCCCATTCCGACATTAATACCCGGGTGATGAACTGTGCCACGCTGGCGGACTATTATATTACCGGCTTTGGCTATCTGGCCTCCGTAAAGTTTTACTCCAAGTCGCTTGCTTTCTGATTCACGTCCGTTACGGGAACTACCGGCTCCTTTTTTGTGTGCCATAGTGTATAAATTTTCTGTTATGGTTTATTTTTTTCCTTTGCCTGTTGCTTTTGCAGGTTTTTTACCGGCAGCTGGTTTAGAATCTTTTTTTTCTGCTGGTTTTTTTGCAGTTGCTTTTTTAGCTGTTGCTGTTGATTTTGTTACTGCTTTTGTTTCAGTCTGGGTTTTTTTGATTTTTTCAGATGCTGATGCTTTCCCGGTTTCAGGTTTTTTTGCAGCGGCCGGCTTTTTGGCTGCTGTTTTCTTTGCAGCGGGTTGTTTTGCTACCGGGCTTGTTTTTTTGGATTCAGCGGGAGCTTCTGTAATAACAGGAGCAGGTTCCCGAATCGGTTTTTCAATTTTAGCTTCAGGTGCAGATACTACTGATTTTTTTACTTTTACAAAAGGCCTGGGTTTCCCTCCTTTTTCTACAATATCTTCAACTAAAACCTGGGTAAAAAATTGTCTGTGACCGTTTTTAACTTTATATCCTTTTCTTTTTTTCTTCTTAAAAATAATGACTTTATCTCCTTTAAGATGTCCGAGAACTTTAACGGTAACCATTGCCCCATCGATAAGAGGATTCCCCACTACCACACTACTGTCATTATCAATAAGTAATACTTTATCAAAATCAATCTGGTTTCCGATTTCTGATTCAAGCCTGTGGACAAAGATTTTCTGTTCTTTTTCAACTTTAAATTGCTGGCCTGCAATATCAACAATTGCGTACATGTTTTTTTTGTGTTATAAAGATAATATCCAAACGGGAGTGCAAAAATATAAAAGTAATGTTGATTAACAAAAAATTAAGTGAATATTTTGAAAAAATAAGTGGTTGAGTGGTTACGTGGTTGAGTGGCTATGTGGTTGGCGTGTCGTGGGTTATGAATATGTAAGGATTCACTGTTGTAGGTTCGTAAAACATACCTGAAAAATATTGGCGGTCAGTAAACATACATTGAATATATTGGGATTGCTGAGGATACCTACTCATCCACGTAACCACTCAACCACCTAATCACTTTTCATAAACCACTATCCCTTTCACTAAAGTCTTATGGATATTGATTGTAAAGTCTTCAATGGTAAAGAGGATCAGATCAGCGCGCATACCAGGTTTAATTTCTCCTCTGTCCTTCAAACCATACAACCTGGCAGGATTAGTACTTGCCATCTGAATAGCGTCAGCCAGACTGCAACCTGTAAATTTCATGATGTTGCCAACACCTTTTGTAATGGGAGTGGCTGCACCATAGAGTACATCCTGTGCAGGGTAATATAATTTTCCTTCCGGAGTAAGTTGTATGGTTACTCCTTCAGAGGTGACATATTCTCCGGGCGGTAAACCGGCAAAACTTGTTACATCTGATGTGATAATAGTGTTTTTAGTTCCCTTGATCTTATAAAAAACGCGTATCTCTTCGGGAAGGAGGTGAAACCCATCACAGATAATGCTTATCATAAGCCGATCGTCGGCTAACTGTGGCCAGAAAGGATTCCGGTGACGATTGATGGTATTTGCTGCTCCATTACCCAGGTGTGTGGCTATTTTTGCTCCACAGTCAATGGCTTCGGTGATAATTTCTGCAGAAGCGTTATGATGGCCTAGCGCTGCAATAATATTATTTTCGTTACATTTCGAAATAAAATCCAGGGCTCCTTCTAATTCGGGAGCAAGAGTAACCTGAAGTATATTTCCTTCTGCAGCCTTCTGATATTCAATAAACTCTTCCCAGCCGGGCTTCCGGACATATTCCAGGGGATGAGCACCACGAAAACCATCGACTGGAGAAATAAAAGGACCTTCAAGATGAAATCCCGGTATTGATCCCAGTAGTGAATTATCAGTCTTCGCTTTAGCCAGAATTGTAAAATTGGTAATAAGAAGATTACGATCATTTGTAGTGAGTGTGGGAAGATAGGAAGTAACTCCTTCTTTCCAGAGTGCCTGAGTAGCCTTTTTAATACCCTCAAAGGTCAAATTACTTCCTCCAAAAACAAAGGACGTGCCTGCATAACCATTAACCTGGTTATCAATAAATCCCGGTGCAATGTATTTCTTTTCAACATCTTCCGGTAATTCTTTTAAACGGATTACCTTAGCAATTATACCATCCTTTATTTCAATTGAAACAGGACTGTGATCAAGATACAACAACCCTTCTAACCTGAAATCACATTCCTGTGCATTAAGTAAAAAGGTAAAAGTAATTATTATGTAACTGATTATGAGATGTTTAATTTTAATCATGAAACAATAATTTATGAATTATGGTGAGAATTTACGCAAATAATAAATTTATAAAAATAAAGAGAACAATTAAAATACAAATATGCTGACGAAATAAGATTAAACAGGTTATAAAACTATGTAAAAAAATTAGAAGAATATTACATCAGATATTACAAGCAGGTAAAATACATTTTTTACAACTTAAATCCCACAACGGATTAGCTTAATAGAAAAATTAAATATATTTATACCGCTTGTGCGGTTTGGTATTTTTAGATTACAAAAATTAAAAAATTTCATAACAAATATAAAAAAATGGACAAATCTGAACTAAAAAGTAATATCCAAACAGAACGTCTTAGATCCCTTGATGTATTAAGAGGATTTGACATGTTTTGGATTATTGGCGGATCATCTCTGGTTGCCGGATTGGTTACTTTAAGCAATATAAACTGGCTACAACCTGTTGCTTCGCAGATGGAGCATGTTTCCTGGGAAGGGTTTCATTTTTATGATCTTATTTTTCCTTTATTTATGTTTATTTCGGGTGTAGCAATACCCTATGCTATAAAGTCAAAATTGGAAAAGGGTCACAGAAGGATTTCATTACAGAGGAAAATCATTACAAGAGGTATTTTATTAGTTGTATTTGGGATTATTTATAATGGAGCTCTGAAAAATGGATTCTCCGAAGCACGTTATGCCAGTGTTTTAGGACAAATAGGGTTGGCCTATTTATTCGCAGCTTCCATTGTGTTACATGTTAAATCTATTAAATTTCAGTTGCTATGGTTCTTTTTAATACTCTGTGCAATAGCGGTTATACAGTTAATTGTCCCTGTCCCTGGGTATGGCGCAGGATTATTGGATCCTGTTAAAGGTATTAATGCATGGTTGGATCAGTTGTTGTTACCTGGTAAATTTCATGGAGGCACTTATGATCCGGAGGGTATATTATGTATTATTTCAGCAACTACAGTCACACTGATGGGATCTTTTGCAGGAAATATCTTACGTTCACCCGTCTATACACAAAACAGAAAAACAATATTTTTATTGTTTACCGGAATTTTCCTTGTGCTTATAGCCTTGTTATTATCTCCGGTTTATCCAATAATCAAGAGAATCTGGACAGTCCCTTATAACCTGCTTTCAGGTGGCATTAGTTTTATCTTGTTATCAATTTTTTATTACCTGGCAGATGTTGTGAAATTTCGTTGCAGAATATGTTCAGGAATTTCTTTTTTCTTTAAAGTTATAGGAATAAATTCAATAACAATATATTTAGCAAACAGGATTATTCCTTTTTATGAAATTTCACGATTTTTTATGGGATGGCTTATTAATCCTCTTGGCGAATGGGTTATATTATTGGGAATAATAACGGTTGAATGGCTCTTATTATATTATTTATATAAAAGAAACATTTTTTTGAGGGTATAACATGCCAATAATTCGGTCTTTCCACTGAAGAGGGAGTTTCTGAGAATTAGTAATTTATAAAATCTCCATGTCTGGAGGCTGTTCTAAAAGTCCTTTAGGATCAACTTTGTGTTTTGTACTTCTTGGTCAACGCCCATCTTTCGCTATAGCTTCAGATGACTGGTGGCAGAGCCAGGTTTTACAAATAGGTAATTATTACCAAAAATCAGGTCGTCTTCATAAAAGTTACGGTTGATAAAACCAGCCTTCACTGAAGTTTCGGTTGATAAGATCAACCTGCACTGAAGTTACGGTTGATAAGATCAACCTGCACTGAAGTTACGGTTGATAAGATCAACCTGCACTGAAGTTACGGTTGATAAGACCTGTCCGGCGTTTTTCAGCCGGACAGCGTCGGTTAAGGGGAAAAGATGCTGTACATGGCAGGACAGCTATTTTTCAATAAAAAAACTATCTTTGATTTTTTGAAAAGCCGTTAAGTAAGGTGAAAATACATTTCGGAGTAGAATCAAACAAAAAATTTCATTGATTTATAATATATATTTATTTCGAAATAGGTTAATTATAAATTTTAAATTAAGAATTCAAGGTAAAAAGTAGCAAAATTCAAAAGTTATGGCTCTCATTAACAAAAAGAATAAAATATTACTTGCATTAAGTGCGGTAGGCCCCGGTCTTTTTCTGATCGGGTATAACATTGGGACAGGCAGCGTAACAACCATGGCAAAAACAGGGGCAGAACATGGGATGACTTTATTCTGGGCCTTGGTGTTATCCTGTATATTTACATTTATACTTATGGTCGCATATGGAAAAGTAACCTTAGTATCAGGAAATACAGCGCTTTTTAATATTAAAAATGAATTCCGTTATGGTTGGATAATTGCTTTATATGTGTTGATAGCATTAATAACAGGTGAGTTACTTGCACTTATTGGCGTAATGGGCATTGTAGCTGACCTGGTACAGGAGGGAATCAAATTAATGTTTACAGGAGTTTTTGTTCACCGGTTCTGGATTATTCTGGTCCTTGCAGCTGCTCTTTACTTCCTGTTATGGTTTGGACAATATAAATCTTTTGAGAAAGTACTTACTTTTTTTGTGATTTTAATGGGAGTTTCTTTTGTCATTGTATTCCTTATGCTTAAGCCCAATCTTTCAGCTATTGCCAAAGGATTGATTCCCGGGATTCCTCGGGTTCCAGGAGCTTTCGGACTTGTAGCCGCTATTGCTGGCACCACATGTTCTGCTGCTGTATTCATAATGCGAAGTACGGTAGTAGCAGAAAAAGGATGGACTGTTAATGACCTGAAAACAGAAAAGAAAGACGCTTTTGTGTCAGCATCAATGATGTTGTTTTTAAGTGCTGTAATTATGGCTGTTGCAGCAGGAACACTTCATCTGATGGGATTAAAACTTGACAATACTGTAGAAATGATATATTTGTTTCAGCCGATAGGAGGCAAAATAGCAGCACTTATTCTTATCCTGGGGATTGTAGGCGCAGGTTTATCAACTATTTTCCCGATTGTTTTAATAGCACCCTGGTTAGTTGCAGATTTTAGCGGGAAGCCCAGGAATATCCACTCAACACAATCACGATGGCTGATTTTTTTAGCTATGCTTTTTGCTTTCGGAACAGTATTTCTTAAACAACGGCCACCCGCCCTGATGGTCTTCTCACAAGCCTTTCAGGCCTGTATTCTGCCTGCAGTTGCCATCCCCATATTGATCCTTATAAACAGGGAATCACTTATGAAAAAACATAAAGCAGGTTTAAAAGAAAATATTGGATTATGGGCGGTTATCCTTTTTTCTATTATGACTACATGGTTTGCAATAATAGAGTTATTTTAAATTCACATAAAACTCAGGAATAGTAAAAAAGATATTAATTTCAGAATAATTGTAACTAATTTTTATATTTGTGTAATTTCTGATTAGAAAGGTTTAATATAGCTTAAGCTGAAAAACACTGGTATGATTAAACTTAATGTTCTTGGGATATCTTATAGTCAGACACAATCAGGGGCTTATGCGTTAATACTTACAGAAGAAAAGGGTGACAGAAGAATTCCTATTATTGTAGGCGGATTTGAAGCACAATCAATAGCTATTGAATTAGAGGGACTTAAGCCTCCCCGGCCATTGACGCATGATCTTTTTTTAAATTTTTCAAGGGCTTTCGGGATATCTATTCGCGAGGTAATAATATATAAATTGGAAGAGGGAGTTTTTTATTCCCAGATATTGTGTGATAATGGTTTGGAAAAAATCACACTTGATGCCAGGACTTCTGATGCTATTGCACTGGCATTACGATTTAAATGTCCTATTTATACTACGGAGGAAATTATCGCAAAAGCCGGTATAGTGCTGGATTTTGATAAGGAAGAAGATACCTCCGGGAAACAACCTCTAAAACAGGAGCAGGATTCAAATAAACCCACCAGTAAAGAGTTTATGAATCATTCACTTGAAGAACTGGAAGGAATGCTGCAGGATGCCGTTGGAAAGGAGGATTACGAAAGAGCTTCTTTAATCAGAGACGAGCTTAAAAGAAGAAAAAGGCAATAAACTGTTCCTAAGTATGAAAGGAATAAAATTACTGATATTTCTGATCTTTTTTTTTGTATTTCCGGGTAAACAATTTTTATTCTCTCAGGACAGAATTCCCAAACCTGAAGATTCAATCATAAATATTCAAGAAAATGAACAAACAGGCATAAGTTTAAAAAAAGAACTGATATTTTCCGGCCAGTCATTAAAAACCGACAAGACAAACCTTATCCCTGTAAGAAAAAAATTTGATTTTAACCTGAAAAATTTGTTAAGAGGCTTGTTGGGAATGATCATTCTCATTCTTATTACTTATTTGTTAAGTGAAAATAAGAAACAAATTTCATGGAAAATAGTTGGATTGGGATTGTTATGCCAGGTTTTACTGGCTATAGGAATACTTCAGATACCATTTCTTCAGGCTGTCTTTGAGTTTGGAGGGAAGGTATTTGTCAAGATACTTGATTTCACAAATGAAGGAACGGAATTTTTATTTAAATCCATGGTTACAGGGAAGATTGAGGCTCCTTTGCAGACATTTGCCATTAAAATATTGCCAACTATAATATTTTTTTCAGCAATTACTTCAGTGTTGTTTTATTATGGGGTCATTCAGAAAATTGTCTGGTTCCTAGCCTGGATATTATCCCGATTTTTGAAAGTTTCCGGGGCTGAAGGCCTTTCCGTTGCCGGTAATATCTTTTTAGGGATGTCTGAATCTCCACTGATGATAAAAGCTTATCTTGAGAAAATGAACCGTTCGGAGTTAATGCTGGTTATGTCTGGTGGTATGGCAACCATGGCAGGTGGTGTTCTGGCTCTTTATATTAATTTTCTTGGAGGTGATGATCCTGTACAGAGACTGGAATTCGCCAAACACTTACTCGCAGCATCTGTTATGGCTGCACCTGGAATTGTAGTTATTTCAAAGATCATGATACCACAGACAATGCCGGTAGATAGGGAAGTAAAAATTAAACGTGAAAAAGCAGGAAAGAATGTTTTGGATGCAGTAAGTAACGGAACGTATGACGGTTTAAAACTGGCGATAAATGTTGCGGCAATGCTCCTGGTTTTCCTGGCATTCCTTGCGTTGTTTAATTTTATATTGATGAAAGCCGGCAACTGGACTGACATTAATGGATGGATCGCGAAAATTTCAGATGAAAGATATAATCAACTTTCGTTGCAATTTATCCTGGGATATGCTTTATCCCCTTTAATGTGGCTTTTAGGTATAGGAACAGAGGATATTACATTGGTAGGTTCACTTCTGGGGGAAAAACTGGTAATGACAGAATTTGTCGGATATATCAGCCTTGCGCAATTTAAGGCATCCGGGTTATTTGCTGATCCACGGTCAATTGTCATGGCTACTTATATTCTTTGTGGTTTTGCAAATTTTGCTTCAGTTGGAATACAGATTGCTGCAATAGGAGCTTTAGCCCCAAATCAGCGGGTTTTGATTTCCAGGATCGGAATGAAATCACTTATTGCAGGAACCCTCGCCTCTCTGCTATCCGCTACAATTGTTGGAGTTATCATTGGTTAAGGTGAATTCCATGAAAGGGAAAGATTATCATTAAAAACATTTAATTTTAAGTAAAACTTCTTTGAATTTTCTTGACATGCAGTATGATGAGAATTTGTCGTCTGATAAATATAACTGGAACGGAGTATGTATTCTTGTAGTGGAAGATAATTATATAAGTTATCGCTTATTCCAGTTATCTTTACAAAAAACCGGGGCACAAATCCTGCATGCTGATACCGGGAATAAAGCAATTGAAATGGTTCAGCAGAATCCTGAGATAGACCTTGTACTGATGGATATTCAGCTTCCCGGGATGAATGGATACGATGCAACTCAAAAAATAAAAAGTATCAGACCTGATCTGCCTGTTATTGCTCAAACTGCTAATACTGCTGATGAAGATAAAACAAGATGCATCAACGCTGGTTGTAATCATTATATTTCCAAACCAATACATCTGGAAAGCTTATACACCATTCTGAACGGGTACTTATTCAATTATAAATAATGATAACTGAGGGTTACTGGATAGTATCATTTTCAATTTTAGTGACATTTCTTTATACTGTAATAATAATAAGGTTTTATTCAGGATGGAAAAGAATTAACACCTTCCTGCCAACACACAAAAATCCTGAAATATTTGTGAGTATTATTGTACCTTTCAGGAATGAGAGCCAGGATATAGAGAAAAATTCTGTTGCACTAATTAACCAGGATTACCCTGTGACACATTACGAGGTGATTTATGTAAATGACCATTCTGATGATAATACTTGTCTGATACTGAAAAGCAAAACCGAAACATATAAAAATATTTATCTTACAGAACTAGATGATTCACAATCAGGTAAAAAGGAAGCATTGATGGAGGGGGTAAAAAGAGCAAAAGGAGAACTTGTACTTTTTACTGACGCGGATAGTTGTCCTGTTCAGAACTGGGTAAAAACAATGGTGACATTTTTCTTGAAATACAGGCCGGTTATGATATCGGGCCCTGTTATGATAAAAAATTATGACAGCCTTTTCAGCAAATTTCAGACTCTTGAATTTATGAGCCTGGTCGGATCAGGAGCCGGATCATTCGGGAACGGGGATCCTGTTTTATGTAATGGTACTAACCTGGGATATGACAGGAAGGTGTACATGAATAATATCACAAGTATCAGAAAAGAGATTACTTCCGGAGATGATATATTCATGATGCTAACATTAAAGAACAAATATCCCGGGAGGTTACAATTCATCAAATCGCCGGATGCTTTAGTAATTACCGAACCTGCTAAAACTTTCACCGGATTCATGCATCAAAGAATGCGATGGGCTTCAAAGGCGCTTTATTACAGGGATTTAACTATTGTTATTACAGCATTGGCAGTATTCGCAATGAACCTGTTAGTAGCAGGATTGTTCATTTTAACTATTTTATTCAAACATTTTCTCCTGGTTTTTCTCTCAGTCTTTTTAATAAAAACAGGGATTGATTTTTTATTGCTTCATAGTGTCAGTGTTTTTTTTGGCAAAAAGAAATTATTAGGTTTGTTAATTCCTGCAGAAATTCTGTATACAGGATACTCTGTTTTTTCAGCAGTAGCCGGTTTATCATTATTTTCCCGCTGGAAAGGAAGAAAAGTAAAGTATGGTAAGTTTGGGATTCAATAATAATATAGTAAAGAGGTTTATTCATAATCCTGTTTCCGTTGCCGGATCCATGGTAATAATAATAATGGTCATTATTGCCATAGCAGGTTATCTTATCATTCCTGATAAGACTCCTAATGCCAACAGGCAGATACTGGAGATTGCGGCAAAAAAACCGGGATTTTCCACACGTTTTTTAATGGTCACAAAAAATGAGATCATTGACAAAGGAGGGTTTTTTAAGCTTATGTTTTTTGGAGAAAAGTCAGAATATGACTTATTCCCGATTTTAAATTATTCTTTTCAGGGTACAAAAATCAGGATAAGAGAATACACCGATTTTCCCGGGGAAGATTTCTTTTATCGTGAATTTGAAATAGCAGATGTTTTGTACCCCCTGGCTAAGGAAACTGAAATAAGGAATGAGAATGAGATGTTGACTTTTATATCAATTAATGGTGAGGTAATAAATTGTAAGCTTGATGAGTTAAGGAGAAGAGTGGAAAAAGAAGGTATAATTAAGAGAACATTTTTACTTGGTACTGATCGATTTGGTCGTGATTTGCTGAGCAGGTTAATACTGGGAATCCGAGTTTCCTTTTTTGTAGGGCTTATTGCTGTTACTATTTCCATAATATTAGGTGTTAGCCTTGGAGCATTGGCAGGATATTTCAAAGGTATAACGGATAATGTTATCATGTGGTTTGTGAATGTTGTCTGGTCAGTACCTACATTACTTATGGTTATTGCTTTAACCATAGTGATAGGGAGAGGTTACTGGCAGGTTTTTCTTGCCGTGGGATTAACAATGTGGGTTGAAGTTGCAAGAGTTGTTAGAGGTCAGGTTCTCAGTATAAGGGAGAAGGATTACATTGAAGCTGCGCGTGCTTTGGGATTCAGTAATTTAAGGATATTAATGAAGCATGTATTACCAAATGCATTGTCGCCGGTAATAGTTATTTCAGCTGCTAATTTTGCGTCAGCTATATTAATTGAATCGGGGCTTAGTTTTCTGGGTATCGGAGTTCAACCCCCGGTTCCTTCCTGGGGCGGTATGATAAAAGATCACTATGGGTATATTATTGTAGGTAAAGCATACCTGGCTTTCATACCTGGTATTGCCATTATGTTGTTGGTACTTGCATTTACACTGGTTGGCAATGGCTTACGTGATGCGATGGATGTCAGACAGGAACAAAAAGTATAAAGATTATTGTTAATCACTTGTCACATGTCACATGTCACACGTCACTTCTCACTTATATTAATGTCCCATTTCCGAAATAAATTTTATTCTCATTAACCTGATCTCTTCTTCCGAATACTCATCTTCCCCAAGTTCTTTCAGTGCATCTTCAACAGATTCAGACAGGGCATCTTCCTTAAAGTAGGAATATACTTCATCCTGCTTATCATCATCGATTACCTGGTTTATATAATAATCAAGGTTAAGTTTTGTTCCACTGTTTATAATAGCTTCGATCTCAGTGATGAGTTGTGTCATTTCGATATTTTTTGCAGCGGCTATATCTTCGAGGGGGAGCTTTCTGTCAATGCTTTGAATAATATAAACTTTGAGCCCTGATTTATTAACCACAGATTTGACCACCATATCCTGAGGGCGGATGATTTCTTTCTCTTCGACATAATTTTTAATGAGTTCGACAAATTCTTTACCGTAACGTTGAGCTTTTCCTACGCCAACACCAACGCAATTCTGAAGTTCTTCGAGAGTTATGGGGTAAAGTGTTGCCATATCTTCCAGGGAGGGGTCCTGAAAAATCACAAAAGGAGGCAGTTGTTGTATTTTAGCGATTTTCTTTCTTAGATCCTTTAAAATTGCAAAAAGTTCATTGTCAACACCACCTCCGGTTCCCTGTGCAATAATTCCATCCTCCTGTACAGTATCATAATCATGATCCTGTGTAAGGAGGAAGGATTGAGGATTCTTCATAAATTCGTGTCCTTCAGGGGTAAATTTAAGCAGACCGTAATTTTCAATATCTTTTGTAATTAATCTTCCTATCAAAGCTTGTCGCAGGACGGTGCTCCAGAACTTAACATCTTTTTCTTCCCCTATTCCGAAAATTTCCAGTTTATGGTGGTGGTAGGCTTTTATTGCGCTGTTAGTTTTTCCTGCAAGAATATGAGCGATATGGTCTGCTTTAAATTTTTCCTTAACTTCCAGTACAACCTTAAGAGCATTTAAGATATAATCCTGTCCTTCGAATTGTTCCTTAGGGTGGAGGCAGTTATCACAATTACCGCAATCTTCGGTCATTACTTCACCGAAATAATTAAGCAGGACTTTTGGTCTGCAGACGCTGGTTTCAGCATATGCTACAGTTTCCAGGAGCAGTTGTTTTCCTATTTCCTGTTCGGCAAGGGGTTTTCCCTGCATAAATTTTTCAAGTTTCTGTATGTCTTTATAACGGTAAAAAGTAATACATTTTCCTTCTCCTCCATCTCTTCCGGCTCTTCCGGTTTCCTGGTAATATCCTTCCAGGCTTTTAGGGATATCGTAGTGAATGACGAATCTGACATCAGGTTTATCAATGCCCATACCGAAAGCGATTGTTGCTACAATAATGTCAACTTCCTCCATAAGGAATTTATCCTGGTTGGAAGCCCTGGTTACGGCATCCATTCCTGCATGGTATGCGAGTGCTTTAATACCGTTTACTACAAGGGTTTCAGCCATCTGCTCCACTTTTTTCCGGCTAAGGCAATAAATAATTCCAGATTTTCCCTTATTGTTTAATATTATTTTAATTATTTCCTTGGTAGCATGGATCTTTGGTCGTATTTCGTAATACAGGTTAGGCCTTCTGAAGGAGGATTTAAATATATCAGCGTCAAGCATATCCAGGTTTTTCTGGATATCGTGTTGAACTTTAGGCGTAGCAGTTGCGGTAAGAGCGATTATGGGAGCATCTCCTATCTTATTGATAATAGGGCGAATACGTCTGTATTCAGGACGGAAGTCGTGTCCCCATTCAGATATACAATGGGCTTCATCAACAGCATAAAAAGAGATCTGAACGTTTTTCAGAAAATCGATATTTTCTTCTTTTGTAAGAGATTCGGGGGCCACATAGAGAAGCTTGGTCTTCTTATTAATTACATCATTTTTTACCTGTAATATCTGTGATTTTGAAAGTGAAGAATTAAGAAAATGAGCTGTCCCGTCGGTAGTGCTGAAACTCCGCATGGAATCAACCTGATTCTTCATAAGGGCAATGAGTGGAGAGATGATAATAGCTGTTCCCTCCAATAAAATAGCAGGAAGCTGGTAACAAAGTGACTTCCCTCCTCCGGTAGGCATTAAAACAAATGTGTCTCTTTTCTGAATGACATTCCGGATAATTTCTTCCTGATTATCCTTAAATGTGTTAAAACCGAAGTACTTTTTTAATACAGCATGTACATTAAAATCCTTTTCAGTGTTCATTTTTAATTATCCTCCTGACAAAAACTATCTCCTAAGGCGGTTTACATAACAAACTCCAATAAATTGAAGTGAAAAACATGTTATCAGGTAAAATGATGTAAGGCTGATACATATTTAAAAATTCTTTTAGTATTTTTTTTGTCTTAAAACATAAATATACAATTTTTTAAATAAAAAAAAAAGTCTGGAAAAATAAGACTAAATGTTTGAAGAATTTTAATAGCTATCAATTCTTGAAAGATATAGAAATTTTTCCCGCTTTTTTTTTGTTAATTTGCGGTTTCATTTATTTAACAAGTTCCCGGAAGAAAAAAGTAAGGAGCAGATATGTCTGATAAAATTGAAAAAGAAATGTCATTTCTTGAGCATCTTGAGGAACTCAGGTGGCATATAATCCGTTCTATCCTGGCTGTTTTTATTTGTGCCATTTTAGCTTTTATATTTAAAGATATAATTTTTGACAAAATCATACTTGCTCCAAAGTCTCCTGATTTTATTACTAACAGGTTTATGTGTGAGATGGGACAAAAACTGGAGATCAGGAATCTTTGTATTAATTCAGTGCCTTTGGAAATAATATCAGTTAAAATGGCAGGACAATTTTCCATGCACATTCTTGTTTCTTTAATAGGAGGATTTATTATTGCATTTCCATTTGTCTTTTTTGAATTTTGGCGTTTCGTAGCACCGGCATTGCATGGAAAAGAAAGAAAACATGCCAGGGGCGCTGTTTTTTACAGCTCCTTATTATTTATTATTGGAGTTTCTTTCGGGTATTTTCTGATATCTCCTCTTACTGTGCATTTTCTTGGCAGTTACAGTGTAAGCCCCGAAGTTGAAAATAAAATAAATCTGATTTCTTACGTGTCAACCTTGACTTCGGTAGTTCTTGCTTCAGGGGTTATCTTTGAACTTCCCGTGCTGGTATTTTTTCTTACAAAAATCGGGCTTGTTACACCAACCTTTTTAAAAAAGTACCGGAGGCATTCAATAATAGTTATTTTTGTTCTTTCAGCAATTATAACTCCTCCTGATGTATTCAGTCAGATTCTTGTTGCCATACCCTTGCTTATCTTATATGAAGTCAGTATCTTTATTTCCAGGAGTATAGTAAGAAAACAGAAAAAACAGGAGCAGGCAGGTTTATGATCTTTTGAATAATATCTTATGAAACTTTATACTCAAAACCTGGTAAAAAAATATCGTTCCAGAACGGTTGTAGACCATGTTTCCATCGATGTGGAGAGGGGAGAAATAGTAGGTTTGCTTGGACCAAACGGTGCAGGGAAGACTACTTCATTTTATATGATTGTAGGGCTGATCTCCCCAAATGAAGGTGAAATATTTATTGATAACGTACGAATTACAAATGAACCGGTTTATAAACGGGCAAAGCGTGGAATAGGGTATTTATCACAGGAAGCTTCGGTTTTCAGGAGGTTAAGTGTAGAAGATAATATAAAAGCAGTATTGGAATTTTCAGGCATAACAAAAAAGGAACAAAAAGAAAGAGTTGAATCACTGATAAATGAATTTGGATTGCAAAAGGTAAGAAAAAGCAAAGGGATTCAGCTTTCAGGCGGAGAAAGACGAAGAACGGAAATTGCCAGAGCACTGGCTTTGAAACCTGATTTTATTTTACTGGATGAGCCTTTTGCAGGTGTTGATCCCATTGCGGTGGAAGATATTCAATCTATTGTTTCCAGATTAAGAGAAAAAAATATTGGTATATTAATAACTGACCACAACGTTCATGAAACCTTGTCAATAACCGATCGGGCTTATCTTCTTTTTGAAGGTGAGATACTTAAGTCTGGCACTTCCAGAGAACTGGCTGATGACGAACAAGTTAGGAGGCTCTACCTGGGAAGGAATTTCGAATTAAGGAACTTGTCATAAAAATTCTCCAAATATTTGTACCTTTGCGAAAATTTTCGCGGATGTGGCGGAATTGGTAGACGCGCCAGACTTAGGATCTGGTTCCGTAAGGAGTGGGGGTTCGAGTCCCTTCATCCGCACCTAAATTTAAAATAACTGAATAATGAACATTACTAAGGAAAATATTGATGATTTAAATGCTGTAATTACGCTTAAGATCACGGAGGAAGATTATACTCAAAAGGTGGAAGATGTATTGAAAGACTATAAAAAGAAAGCAAGAATTGACGGATTCCGGCCAGGAATGGTGCCTATGGGACTTGTGAAAAAACTTTATTACAAACCTGTTCTTGCTGAGGAAATTAATAAACTGGTAAGTGAAAAACTGCTGGGTTATATCCGGGATGAAAAAATACGTATCCTTGGTGAACCTTTACCACATAAAAATGTTGATAATTTAATTGATTTCGATAAAGATAAAGAATTTGAATTTTCATTTGATATCGGATTGTACCCTGAATTTAAAGTTGCTGTAGCAGAAAATGATAAAATCCCATATTATAAAATTAAAACTGGCGATGAAGAAACTGAAAAAGCTTTGAATGACATTGCCAATCGTTATGGAGAAATGGTAAATACTGAAGAGATATCGGATGAAGATATTATTGAAGGTGATATTTTTCAATCCGACTTAAAAGGTAACCGAATTGAAAATGCTATTTCCGCTGATGATGTGAGTATCTCTCTCAGATTAATTGAGGATGACGCTGTAAAAAAGAAATTTATCGGGAAGAAAGCCGGGGAAATTGTAAGTTTTAACCTTAAAAAAGCATTTACCGATACTGCCCGTATTAAAAATTTGCTTAAATTGGAAAAGGATAAGGAGGAAATCGATTTTAAGGGAACATTTACTTTAAACATAAAGAATATTAAGAGATTTAAAGGGCATGAAATTAACCAGGAATTGTTTGATAAAGTATATGGGGAAGGAGTGGTTAATTCAATTGAAGAATTCAGGAGCAGAATTAAAGAAGAAATATCAGCAAGTTATGCACGGGAAAGCGATTACAGGTTTACAATTGATGCCAGGGATTATTACCTGAAGAAAGTAAATCTTATTCTGCCGGTTGAATTTTTAAAAAGATGGCTGATTGAAACCAATGAAAAATTATCTAAAGAAGAGATTGAAAAAGATTTTAAGGAATATGAAGATGATTTTAAATGGCAGCTGATCAGAGATCAGATTGTAAGAACAAATGAAATAAAAATTTCTGAACAGGAGATTCAGGATTTTGCGTTAAATCTTGTGAGGAGCCAGTTTTATGGTTATGGAATGTACAATGTTCCTGAGGAATACCTTGAAAAGTATTCCAGGGAACAGTTGGCAAATCCCGATTCTTCAAAGAAAATATATGAACAGCAGCTAACAGAAAAAGTATTTACATTTATCAGGGAAACTGTTAAAGCAAAAGAAAAAGAAGTTTCTCCCGATCAGTTCAAAAAATTATTTGAATAAAAATTATCAATAAAAAAATGCCTGATATGAACAATAATAATGAATTTCGAAGATATGCCATGGGGCACATGGGAATAAGCTCACTATCCCTTGACAAATATGCTTCTATTTACGGAAATTATATTTCCCCTACCATTATTGAGGAGCGTCAGCTAAACATTGCTACCATGGATGTTTTTTCCAGGCTGATGATGGACAGGATCATTTTTCTTGGTACTCCTATTGATGATTATGTAGCTAATATTATTCAGGCTCAGTTGCTTTTTCTTGAATCCACAGATCCTGCGAAGGATATCCAGATTTATTTCAATACTCCGGGAGGTATGGTTTATGCGGGTTTGGGAATTTATGATACCATGCAGTATATTTCTTCCGATATTGCAACTATTTGTACCGGAATGGCTGCATCAATGGGGGCTGTACTTCTTGCCGCCGGGAAAAAAGGAAAACGTTCTGCCCTGAAACATGCAAGGGTAATGATACATCAACCCTCAGGCGGAGCCCAGGGACAAGCATCTGATATTGAAATTACTGCAAGGGAGATATTAAAACTCCGGAAAGAACTTTATGAAATTCTTGCTGACCACACCGGAAACACTTATAAAAAGGTGGAAAAGGATTCTGACAGGGATTACTGGATGACTGCTCAGGAAGCAAAAGATTACGGAATTGTTGATGAAATACTCCTAAAAAATACAAATACTAAAAAATAATTTACAATGGACAGGTGTTCATTCTGTGGAAGAGAAAAAAAGGAAACCAACCTGTTGATTGCAGGTATTTCCGGACATATTTGTGATCGCTGTATTGAACAGGCATATAGTATTGTCCAGGAAGAACTCGGCCAGGATAAAAATTTTGATGTCAATCAGCTTAGGTTATTAAAACCCATAGAGATCAAAAAATTCCTGGATCTCTATGTAATCGGGCAGGATGAGGCTAAAAAATTTCTTTCTGTCGCAGTGTACAATCATTATAAAAGATTGCTGCAAATGTCAAAGAATGAGGTGGATGACGTGGAGATTGAGAAGTCAAATATTATCCTGGTAGGAGAAACCGGAACAGGGAAGACCTTGCTTGCGAGAACTATTGCAAAAATGCTTCACGTACCTTTTACTATTGTTGATGCCACTGTGCTTACAGAAGCCGGTTATGTCGGAGAGGATATTGAAAGTATTCTTACACGCCTGTTGCAGGTGGCTGATTATAATGTTGAAGCCGCAGAGAAAGGGATTGTATTTATAGATGAAATTGACAAAATCGCCAGGAAAGGGGATAATCCTTCCATTACCCGCGATGTATCGGGAGAAGGTGTTCAGCAGGGGCTTCTGAAACTGCTTGAAGGTTCAGTTGTTAACGTCCCGCCACAGGGTGGAAGAAAACATCCCGAACAGAAAATGATCCCTGTTAACACAAAAAATATTTTATTCATCTGTGGAGGAGCTTATGAAGGAATTGAAAGGAAAATAGGACAAAGATTAAATACAAAAACGGTAGGATATACTGCAAGTAAGGAAAAAGATCAGATTGACAGGGATAACCTGCTGCAATATATTGCTCCCCAGGATCTCAGGGCATATGGTATGATCCCTGAAATCATCGGACGTTTACCGGTTGTTACTCATTTACACCCTCTCGACCGTGACGCGTTGAGAAGAATTCTTACTGAACCCAAAAATGCCATTATAAAGCAGTATGAGAAATTGTTCAGTATGGACAACATTAACCTTCTTTTTGAAGAGGAAGTATTAGATTATGTAGTGGATAAAGCAATTGAATTTAAATTGGGAGCAAGAGGATTAAGGTCAATCTGTGAAGTGATTATGATGGACGCTATGTTTGAACTTCCTTCTAAAAAAGAAAAGGAAGTGAAAATTACTCTTAAATATGCAAAAGAAAAGCTTGAGAAAGCTAATATCAGCAGGTTAAAGGCTGCATAGAATAATAAAAAAAGAGCTGTAATTAAAGTAATTTAACCACGAAGGACACAAAGTACACACAAAGTACACAAAGTATATATTGTTGATTAATAATTCTTTGCGTACTTTGTGTGTACTTTGTGTCCTTCGTGGTTAAAATAAAATTTCCCTTAATACAACTCTTTTCTTTCCAGTTAATATCTCCTCATTAACGTTTTAACAAAATTTCCCATGTTTCCTCACCTACTGTAACCGTTGCCTTGCGATCGCATTCCCCGTCTCCGTAATCAAGAATAGCAGTTGGCATACCTTCGGTCTGTATTTCAATGCTTCCTGCAACTCTCCAGCGGCAGGTATTTTTCCTGTGCAGAGGATTGATTATTGTACGGGTAAAAACTCTTCCTTTACGATCAACTCCAGTGGCACTACCTGTAACCATAAATTCGTCATCTATTCTTACTCTTGGAGTTTCGGCTCCTGCAACCCATTCTTTCTGATGTTCAAATTCCCGGGTAATCTCTTTTCCATCCGGATTAATAACTTTTCCATCTTCCAGCGTGACATGGAAAACTATATTCCCGTTATCATTTTTACCTGTGTTAATAAATGTCTTTGTCCCTTCGATCTTTAAATCGTCCACATAATAATTATCGAAAGTGACAGTTCGGGTATATCCGGATAACCAGAAACGGCCTTTATTAACATTTGTAATTATTTTACCTTTTCTTACCACTCCATTCGGTGCTGTGCAACCTTCTCCATAATCAATGGTAATTGTCCGCGGCCAGGTAGTGGTATCATTGTCATACTCAACGGTTATCACTTTACATACAACAGTTTCAACGGATTTTTTTCCATCGTAAAGGCTGGATTCCATGATATCAAGTGCCTCATCAATTTCTGTAAAGATGTCGTCATAAATAAGATCGGCAAGAGCATCATCTTCCACTGTTGAAACAACAGGTGCTTTCTCATCATTTTTTTCGCAGGAAATGGTGAATAATAGAAAAAGCCCCAATACTGCGATTAGATACATAATTTTATTTGTTCTCATAATAAAAGTATTTGAATTATTAGTAATAGTATTAATAAATTTTGTTTCTCATTTTGCTATTTGATGCATAAAAAAATGAATGGTTTAATCCCTTCCTGATTTTTTTTTAAGATAATCGATGTAAAATAATTTTTTCTCTTTTTAAACAGTAATAGTTTGTTAAATTTAAATAAAAAGCAAAGGCGCAATATGTTGATTATTAATAACATACGTAATAAAAGAATAAATTATTAAAATATTAGTTATCAGTGTGTTATAAAAATATAACGAAGTATTGAACAGGGAAAAAGACAATAATCATAATTTATTCAATCTAATAAATAAAGGTTGAGTCCCTGCGAAAAGTCATATTATTTCAAATATCGCCACAGATTCACAGATTAATTTGTATAAATTAATTGATTATCTGAGTAATCTGTGGCAATTCTTTCTTTTAAAATTGAAAATATATCTTTTCGGAGTGGACACAAGGTTTTAAATTAAAAATTAGCTTTGTGTTTTTATTTGCATGATGAGCAGAAACAGTATATTGCTTTACAGTGGGATCATTTTCACCATGTTTTTATGGGGACTCACTTTTGTTTTTTATAAAATAGCAATTGAGTCATTTCAACCTATCTCAGTAATATTTTTCCGGCTTATAATTTCCAGTGTACTTCTTTATTTATTTTCGAAATTATCAGGAAAAATGCAGAAAATGAGGAAGAAGGATTTGCGTTATTTTATACTGCTTGCAGTTTTTGAGCCATTTATATATTTTATGGGAGAATGTTACGGTCTTGTGTATGTTTCAGCAACTCTTGGTGCTGTGATCGTTTCCCTTATCCCTCTAATTGTACCGGTTGCAGCATATTTTATTTTTGGTGAAAAACTGAGCAGGCTTAACATAATGGGATTGATAATTTCTTTCGCGGGAGTGCTGCTGGTTGTCTTATCCAATAGTGTTGAAATAAAGGCAACTATACCCGGGATACTCCTCATGTTTGTTGCAGTTGTGGGAGCTGTTGGGTACACGCTCACTGTTAAGAATCTTACTCATCATTATAACGGCTACACTATAACCTGTTATCAGAATGCAATAGGCACTTTACTTTTTCTTCCGTTTTTTCTCCTGGTAGATTTACCGGGATTAGAGCTGCATATCAGTATAAACTCGTTATTAGCACTGATATATCTTGCTATTTTCGGTTCAACAGTTACTTTTATTATTTTCACCAAAGCTATCAGGGAACTTGGGGCATCGAAGTCAAATGTTTTTGCTAACCTGATACCTGTATTCACTGCTGTTTTCAGCTGGTTATTGCTTAAGGAAAGTATGTCGTGGATGAAAATTGCAGGGATCGCAGTGGTGGTTTCGGGTTTGATTCTATCACAAGCCGGTAAGCTCAGGTTTAAAAAGCATAAATTTCCTGTTCCTCCTGTTTATCAGTTTCCGGGGTGATTGGTTATTGGGTTATTGGGTTATTAGGTTATTAGGTTATTGGGTTAATGGGTTATTGGGTTATTGGGTTATTGGGTTATTAGGTTATTTGGTTATTAGGTTATTAGGTTATTGGGTTATTGGGGATTATGGGAGATGTATAGCTTTGTGACTCTTTGTGATAAATTTTGTGTCCTTTGTGGTAAAAATTTCTTTCCACAATACGAAATATAGTTATATGGAGATATATGAACAGATCAGGAAGAGGGCAGAGGCGAACTATCAGTCTAATAAAGAACTGATTAAACGACTGAAAAGGAGGCCGCCTGCTGATCTTGACGAGATATTCAGAGATCTTCACGATGAAGTTTTCATCAGGATCAATTGTCTTGAATGTGCTAATTGTTGCAGGTCGTTAGGTCCGCGAATAACGGATAAGGATATAGAAAAGATCGCTAAATATCTGAAACTGAAACCTTCCGGTTTTACGGAAATTTACCTGAGAATGGATGAGGATGGGGATTACGTATTTAAAACAATGCCTTGTCCGTTTATACAGCCGGATAATCATTGCAGTATCTATGATAACAGGCCTTCAGCGTGCAGGGATTATCCTCATACAAACAGGAGAAGGATGTACCAGGTACTGGATATTATGTTGAAGAATTCTTTAATTTGTCCGGCGGTGGGGGAGATATTAAAGGGGATCAAAGGGATCAAGGGATCAAAGGGATCAAAGGGATCAAGGGATCAAAGGGATCAAAGGGATCAAGGGATCAAGGGATCAAAGGGATCAAGGGATCAAAGGGATCAAAGGGATCAAGGGATCAAAGGGATCAAAGGGATCAAGGGATCAAGGGATCAAAGGGATCAAGGGATCAAAGTAGAGACGCACGGCTGTGCGTCTGAATAAATAATATTTAAGAATATTAGCAGAGACGATGGCTTAAGGTATTTGTGATAAAAACACAGGAAAATGAAATATAACTTATGCTTTGTGGACTTTGTGAAATTCTTCGTGTTCTTTGTGCCGTGCCTGCCCTGTCTGCCGACAGGCAGGAGGCAGGCAGGGTAAAAATGAAAATATTCAGAGTGCAGCAGGTTTCTCACTAATAACTATGGATCGTTGGATTTTAATATTAGGATTTGAGATGTGAATTCTTTATTTTTGTGTCGTTTTTTAATGCTACTGCGGGGTGTGGCGCAGTTGGTTAGCGCGCTACGTTCGGGACGTAGAGGCCGGTGGTTCGAGTCCACTCACCCCGACGATGAAAAGACGTAACGATCAGAAATATGAATTATTACGTTTTTTTCTTTAATTGACAAACGATAGTCAAATATTAGCTGAAAAAATAATAAAATACACGTCCTCTAAGTACTCCCTTTTTCCTGCAGAAAAAAATTGAAAATTTTCATTTGATTGAGATACTCCCATTTCAGGACACTGCTAAATAAAAAAGAGTCCGTCTCATAAATATTTTTAACCCTGCCTGCCGGCAGGCAGGGTTAAAAATATTTTGACTTATGAAACAGCCCTTAAATGTTATAGTCCATGAATATTTTAATACCTGGAGCTCTGTCTTTTAGAGTTGTAATCGTTGTTATTACTCCTTCTGTTGGAGAACCGGCCATCAGTACGTTCTGTTCTGGGTTTTGCAATGGTTACATTTATAACCTTGCCATCGTATTCACAATTATCCAATTCCTCAATGGCCTTTTTCCCCTGGGTCTCGTTTTCAATTTCAACAAATCCAAATCCTCTCGATCTGCCAGACATTTTATCGGTAATAACTTTTGCCGAAGATACAGTACCGTACTCTTCGAACAATTCTTTTAAATCGGCGTCGTTTACACCGTAGTTTAAATTTGAAACATAGATGTTCATAATAAATTTTTAATAATTAAATTTGAATGAGTTTGAAAACAGGTAGGCTCTCTCGTTTGGATTGTATTTAAGCAGTCGACGAAATGAATATAATCTTTCTGAAATCTTGAACTCAATAATGCTACAAAGATATATAAAAATTATTGATTATTAATTATACCTTTTAAAATTCATGTATCTATATTATTAGTATTTCGGATACTGCCAGGCCAACCCTCTGCATTTATAACAAAAACATTACAAGGAGTTTCTGGTTTATGATGCTGTTCTAATATACGCTGGGGTCGATTGGCACTTATTTTTTTGAATAGCATGCTTTTTAAACGATGCAGTATTATATTCCGTAACCAGTTCGTTGATGACTTCAGAAACATGCTGAATTTTGACTATTTTATATGCATTTGCACCTGCAAAAGCAAATCCTTCTGACATTTTTCCATCAGTAGCATTAAATAAAGCCTGAGCTATACAATAAGGAGCTTCTTTGAAGTTACAGGAACTTAAACAGTTCCATATACATTTAAAGGGTTGCGTATGTCCAAGTTTTATCTGTTCAATAAAATTATTGTTAACAGCTCTTCCGGGTAATCCAACAGGACTATTGATAATGGTTATATCTTCTTTAGTGCAAGTTATATAGCTTTCTTTAAACTCCGAAGATGCGTCGCATTCATGTGTAGCCACAAACCGGGTACCTAGTTTAACAGCTTTTGCTCCAGACTGCATGATATTAAACATATCTTCCCCGGTATAAATACCACCAGCAGCGATTACAGGTATTTCTTTCTGGTATTGAGACTCAAACGGAATTAATACCTGAACTGTTTCCTGCACCAAAAGAGCCAAAGGAACAACCTCTCCTGTAAGTTCTTCCTTTTTAAAACCAAGATGCCCTCCGGCCAATGGACCCTCAACTACCACGGCATCTGGAACAACATTATATTTATTTGCCCAATATTGAAAAATAAGTTTGGCGGCTTTTGCCGACGACACTTTAATAGCCAGTTTCGTGTGAAAATTTTTACCCCATATATTTGCAATCATTCCTGGTATTTTCAAAGGCAGTCCAGCTCCCATGACTATAAGATCAACTTTTTCATCAATTGATGTTTTAATAAGTTCCTCATGATCGGTAAGTGCTATCATGATATTTACACCTATTATACCCTTTGTAAGGCTGCGTGCTTTTTGAATTTCTTTGCGCAATGCTCTTTTATTTGCTTCACGGAAATTCTTCATATAATCCGGTTCTATCATTCCAATTCCGGCAGCAGAGATTATCCCGATACCACCTTCGTTTGCAACAGCGGATGCCAATCCGGACAATGAAATAGCTACACCCATTCCTCCCTGAACAATGGGGAGTTTTGCCTTAAGATCACCAATTACTAATTCCTTCATCAATTATTATTTTTTAAAGGGAACGAAGATATAATGCAAGTTTGGGGCTAAAAAAAAATAGGGTTGATTAAATGAAAATAGGTGGCAAAAAACTTTTTTAGGGGTAGAATGGCTAAAATAGGTGCGAGTGAATTGTATTAAATCAATTCTTTCAATTTAATTACTGAGTTTTTGGATACGGGTACCGGGAAGTTTATATTTTCAAAAAACAACCTGTATCCTTGTGAATTGCCCTCAATTTTATCAATATGGTTTATATTTACTATAAAAGAGCGGTGGCATTTGAAAATAAATTTATGTTCTTTAAGGATTTCTTCAGCATAGATCATACTGCACCGTACCATCTGATTTTTTATGGTCTCTCCCTCTCTCCAGAATACTTCAATGTAGTTGTTAGCTGACCGAATGAATAGTAAAAAACTGACTTTAATAGCAAGGCTATCTTTTTGATAATCCGAATCAAAATATACAATCTTATCCTGTATTGATTTATTGTCTTTAAGCTTTTTGCTTAATTCGTCGGCAATTTTTAAATGTGACCGAAGCATTTTATTATGATTAACAACAATCAAAACAGAGATAGGGATGACTGCTGTTAGTACGAGCTTTATAACCAGGCTAAAACCGAACTTAAGTACTCCGAGATAATTGTTTAAAAGGAAATAACCAGCCAGGGTAGTAAATAATACCCATATATTCCAAAGGATTTCCTTTTTAATATTCCAGTTGGTGGAAGAAAACTTTTTCGGAAAAAGACTGGGAATGAATAATAAGTTAAGACTGAGCGACAAAAAAGTAACTATAGCCAGACCAATCATGAGATAGTATTTTCCCTTTGTTGGTAAAGCACTTATATCAAACGGCTGGAAAAGAAATAAAAAGGCGAATACCCCAAGGCTTGTAAAAAAAATAATTTTTGTATTTTGCTTTAAATCATCGTTAAAAGGGTACGGTTTGTTGAATATATTCCACATTTTATGGTAAAAAGAGACTTAAATTTATTATAAACTTCCTATTTTTTGAATAAAACATACAATTAATGATCCAGTATCCAGTTAATTTGCATAGTAAATATTATCCTTTTTCTAATTTGACATTAAAGGCATTGAAGCCTTTAGTCCCTTTAACAATTTCGAATGTTACTTTATTATTCTCTTTTATAGGTTGAGTAAGAGTGTTGGCATGTACAAATATATCCTGCCCTGTGGAAGAATCCTTGATAAACCCAAAACCTTTTGATTCATCAAAGAAAACCACTATTCCTTTTCGGATCGTTTCATTAGTGTCAGGTGTAGTATTTCTGGTTACTCCAATTTCTATATCTTCAACTTTTATTACTTTTTTCCGGGTCAAATCGGGAGGAGTGGATGTAATATTTCCGTATTCATCCACGTAAGCGATCATATCATCAAGGCTATTACCATCACGGCTTTGTTGTTTCCTTTCCTGTCTCTTTTGTTCTTTTTCTTTTCTTTTTTTCTCCTTTTTTGTACGTACTTCCTTTTTGCCATATGTTTCATTACCTTTTCCCATATATTATTTTTTCTATTAATAAAATTTTACAATCAACCAATCATGAGGATCTCAGTGAATTACTAAAGTCCTGTAAAGGGAAGATTTTTTGTAAAAGTACATTAATTATTTGACATATACACGCTTTGTAAGCATGTACAAATGCAAGCAAAATTTAAGTAAAAAGATTATTAATCCGGAATATCGGTTAAAATTCGGGCTAAATTCATTTTGTCTCCGAAAATTTGTGTTAATGTGAAGGATAAAATTGCATTTTTACTCTCAACCCTGGTGTTCATGTATCCTTGAGTCATATGAGATATGATTATAAAATGCTGTCCATAGCAGCGTAACGAAGTGAAGCGAAGAACCGATCCTCCAACTGGCGGAGAGCTCAACGAAGTTAATCTCATAATTGTTTCCATAAATATCTCGTTTACCAGTGATAAAAATTATTAACATATAGTATTGAATATCAAATTATGCTTTGAAAGAGTCAATTTATATGGAAGACATGAGTTATATAAAAACGAAAACCCTGAAGTGTGCGGAGGCAGGGACAACAGGGAATAACAATGCAAATATAGTTCGATTTCTTATATAATCAGAATCAGAGTGTAGCTTGCAAGTGTGGAAAACTGAAAAAATTCCTTATGCAGATTTTTTTATCTGGAATTTATTTCAATGGATTTATACTTTCTCTTATTTGGTATAACACCACGAACACCACCTTCTGGATTTCGCATATCATTCAAATAACGAGGAATTATATGAATATGTATATGAGGAATGGTTTGTCCTCCAGCTTTGTTAATATTAATTCCAATATTGAATCCATCTGGATGAAATTTTTCATTTAAAATTAATGCTATTTTATTTACCATCTCCCAACATGCTATTTGTTCCTTTGTTGTCAAGTCGAAGTAATTAGAACAATGTCTTTTCAGAATTATTAATGCATGACCCTTACTGACAGGGAATAGATCATAAATTGCATAAACCTCTGGTGTTTCTATGATAATCTCCCTTTCTTTATCAAGATAACAGAATGGACAATTAATAATATCAGTTTTCATTTTTCTATTTAACGGAAGTTTTTAACCTTTGTTAAGATTCCATACTTCATAGCCTCTATTATAAATTAGATAATTACAGTACTCTTGTAATTGTTTAATTGCCGTTTCTTTCCATGTTGTAAACTGGTTACTCCCAAGCAATGATATTTGAATCTCTTTTTTAAAACGTTGTGATTGCTTTTCATTTATTATTTCCCAATAATATAGAATTCGATCCTTACTTTTTGTGATTAAGTCAATAGATGGTATTTTATCTCTTTTCTGTTTATTGATTTTTGCATTCGAAGGAAGAAGATTCCATAAATCATTGTTCTTCCAAACAGAAAATGGTATCAAATGGTCAACATCATAAGTGGTAACAGACTTTCCAGTCCATACACAATAAACCTTACCTTTTTGTTCTAAAATTGTTTTGTAAATATGCTTTGATTCGGCAACATCTCTCTCAGTGATAGGACTTCTTAATACTTCGCTTATAACTTTTTCAATAGATAAAGTCTTACCAGAAGCATTGACTGAAAATTCAGCCCACTTTAAAAGAATTGATTCATACCCAGTTATAAAACTTCCTAACATTTTAAATGCATCATAATATTCTCTAGATATTGAAAATGTCCCAAAATTATTTATAAGAAACTCCGTATCTAATGTTGATGAAGTAAGTTTTGGATTTCTACCAGATTCAAATTGGAAAATGGAATAATAATCATTACATATTGATCGACCTATATATTTCATAGGCATTTTTGTTATAGTATTTTTTAGAATTTTTAACAAAATAAAAAACTCGTTATGTAAATAATTAGGTATACCATTATTTCTTAAATCGTTATAAAACATAGAGAATCCTCCGGAATTTTTGTATTCTGAAATAATTTTTTTGAATTGGGGACCAAAGGCAAGACTTACATTCCCATTTATTTGTGGGATGTGAGTTGAGGATTCAAAAATCGGGTAATAATATAACAACCATTTTTCAATTAGTAAACCAATAGGGATTATTACTCTTTTCGATGAAAATAAAATATATGGAGACCTATCTTGAATAATTTCAATAACTCCCCTTAAAAGGGCGAACTTATAAGTGGTTGACTTAATATCTCTTTCAATGATTTTGCTGATATATAGAAAAACATCATTATTCATAATAATAATGATATTTAAAACCTTATAAGAATCAATATATTATCTTACATCAAAGGTAATTAAAACTTTATCAGTTAAATTTTAAAAAATTAACAAATGAATTATATTATTATCATTGAGCTAATAAACATTATATTGAAATTTCACTACTATTGGATTTTAAATATACTAATATTTCTGTTATCATCCTTATTGTATTTTCCTCACCTCTAACTTCTCACTTCTCACCTTTCACCTCTCACCTCTCACCTCTCACCTCTCATCCCCCTCCCCCAACCCCACTTCACAAAAATTCATCGCCCCGAAAACCCCAAACCCGCTCTCAAGGGTAGAAATGGTTTTACGGAATTTGTTGAAATTCAAAGAAATATTAGAATTGCCGATATAAACAGCCATGTTATGATCGTATGAGTATAATAATAATCTCGTATCGGATGAAGGGAACGGCAGGTTTAATACAACATGTGTTTCTTCAAGCTCTGATGGTACCAGCCGTGATACAGGGATACTAACATCGTTCATACACTGGTAAATATCTATCATACCGATGAGGCTGTCAGGAGCCAGTGTAAAGGATACCATTTTATCACTTACGGATAAGGTATTTAGTTGTATTTCCGGAGCCCGGGGAATTATTGTTTCTCCGACAGCATCAGGGAAACCTTCATGTGAGCAGATTATCCTGTAGTGTTCGCCTGACTGAGGTGCAAAAAAGGTCAGAGGGCGATATGAAGTGTCTGCAAAGACCGTATTTGAAGGAACTAAAGGAAATTCCAAAGATTCTGCAATGTGTTTCTCTATAATTTTTTCAATCCTTACATTGACATTCTGCAAAATATTAAAACCTTCAGCTTCCATTACCGGCATTACCTGGTGAACATAAACAAAGGATTTATTATATCCTTCCAGGGAGTCGGGGCGAAGTAATCCAAAAATATTGAGTCCTTCTTCAATATGCTCATTGCTGAACTTCGGCTGCTGGTCGAATCCAAGATAATATTCGCATGAAAATAACAGGCTTACAAAGATCAGGGAGGTGCAATATTTAAAAATTCTTTTCATGGCTTATCAGAATTTTATTGAATAACTGAAACCTACAGAGGGAAGGTAATTAGTCCCGACCGGCAGATATTTTGTCTCATCCGGTTCAGTTGGGAAGGGGAAAAAGTATTCCACGTTTCTCCTGAAGAAAGTAAGATTCCGGATGGTAACTACCAGGTAGGATTCCTTTGCATTGATAAGATCTGAGAACTGGCGTCCGAATCCTGAACGAAGTCTTTTTTTTATGCTCATATCCAGGTTGATCAGTGCTGGCATTTTGGCATTATTTTTCTCATTTGAGATCCAGATGGGGAACATACTTAATTCACCGGAAACAGGATTGTAATAATAGTAATCCTGGCGCACCTGTTCAATGCTCCTGTAATTTCCGGAAAGGTATGTAAAGGAAGCATTATATTCGAGTGTTTTTGTAAGGGCATAATTTGCCAGTATTTTGATAGTATGCCTTCTGTTATAGTCGTAAGGATATTCTTCCCCATTATTAATGAACGGGTATTGACGATTAGCCCATGATAATCCATAACTAAACCAGCCTGAAAGATTTTTCACTGCTCCCCGGAGTAACAGTTCGGCTCCATAAGCAGTACCTGATCCCTGCTGTAGTTTTTCTGAAAGAGTCAGCACTTTTACATTGGTTTGATTCACATCGAAGGTATACACTCTTTGAATATCTTTGTAATATACATCAAGGGAAAGAACAGTGGCCGGGTTTATTTGCCTGTCGAGACCTGCAATGTAGTGAATGGATTTACTTGGGTTATATCCTGAAAGGGGAAAATAATAATCTACAGCCTGGTTCATCTCTACCTCATTCGTATTCATACTTATCACATACTGGTGATATATGCCCCATGCTGCACGTAATTTGAATTCTGCAGGTAAATTGACTGCTATATTCACTCTTGGTTCATAAAGCCAGTCTTTGTTATCATAGAGTACATACCTTATGCCGGGGCGGAATATTACCGGGCCTGCTTCCAGCTTATTTTCTGCAAATAGTGACCATTGACGGGGATAGCGAATTAAATTTCCCTGGTCCGTTTCATTGATCACTGCACTGTTTTTAAAAGAATAGTCATTATACTCAGCACCAGCGGTGATAGTATTAAACCTTGAGAGCAGGAAATTAATACGGGTTTTTGCTGAAATATCAGCGATCCGGTTATTGAATTCCGAACTGGTCTTTAATTGAATATTTGTATATGTACTGTCTCCGTCAAGTACTTCCGGGAGGCGATAATCGAAAGCTGAATTATTTGCTGAACTGTGGGATGAATAATATAACTGGGAGCGGACAAATACCCTGGGATTGACAATCCATTTATGAATGAGTGTGGCAGCCCGGTTCGTCCATTTGTCAGTCATAAGAAAATCAAAATCTTCGTAGATATTCCAGTTTAAAGTATTGTCAATATACTTATAGAATGTATGCATGTCAATAACATTACGGTCGTGCGACTGGAAATATTTAAGGGTGAATCTGTTATTACGGTTCAGGCGGTAAGTATATGAGATATTATAGTCATAAAAATAACTGGTAGTTTGCATAACGAAATAGGAGAAGATATCGAAGAAATATCTTCCGGCAATCACTGCCGAACCTTTGTCCCCCAGTGGAAATTCAAAGAAAGCTTTTGAATGGAAGGTGCTGGGCTCAATTTCACCATGTAATTCAGTACTATTCCCGTCTTTTGTTGAGATATACATCACAGAGGAATTCCTTCCGCCGTATTCAGCGCCGAAACCACCTACCAGCATATCAACGGATTTAATCGTTTGTGTATTAAAGATGCCTGAGCTGATGCTTGAATGATAAGGATTATAGATCATAACGCCGTCAAGCATAACAGCATTCTCACCCGGTTCTCCCCCTCTTACTGTGAAAAGGGGAGAGAATGGCTCGGTACGATCAATACCCGGCAGGAATTTTATTGCGGAAAAAACGTCGTTACGGGCTGTTGGTATGGATTGTATCATTTTCGGGGATAGTTCTATCATGCTTGTTTCAATCTGTTTGTCAGCTGCCTTGTCGGGTCCGGAAGCTATTATCATTGCCTCATCAATTTTTATCAATCTGGGTGTCAATCCGATATCTGGCATAGTAATACTCCTGTCTTTTATCTCTATTTCTATTTCACGGGTTTCATAGCCTACATAAGAAAGCATGAGAATATGTTTTCCCCGGGGTAAGCCGGCAAGTTGAAAATACCCGTAACGGTCGGTGATAACACCTGTTCCGGTTTGTGGGACATAAACATTTCCACCGATAAGGGTTTCTTTTGTCCCTGCATCAATCACGTAACCCGAAACAGCGTAATTCTGAGCATATAACCGGCAGGCGGATAAACAGAATGCCGCAAGGAGAGAGATTTTATATATTAATGAACAGGTCTTCATGTATTAAAATTTGTATCCGAAACCTAAAAGTGCGCCTGCCTGAAATCTTAATTTCATATCATAAATATATACCAGAGTTTCAATAGCTCCCATACGGGCAGTAAAACCCTTTTTATTCTGCCTGTTAAACACTATGCTTTGAACAGAGGATATTTCTGCATTGATTATCTGGTAAATAGTAGGTTTATTAGTTTCAACATCATTCCATCTCAGAAAACCAAGTAAAATATTCAGGTCTAAGTCAAAAACCAGTTTCTTATCATGCCGGAATGTGAAATGCTCTGAATTACTGCCTATAGCTAAAGATTCATAATCAGGATTATTCTGGTAACGGACTATCCCGGAAACGATCTTGTTCTTAGTTTGAGTTTCGGGCCGGGTAAAATATATTTCTCCCTGGAGACCATACCAATTGAGTCCGGCGAATATGCCTGTCTGAATGTTCATATATAATGGACGAACATCAGGGTCGGTAAGCAGGTTGAGAGTGGGTTCCGGTATTGTTCTCAGGTCAGTGGTATTTAATATGGTCATGTCAGTTTTAAATGTTCTGTGCCAGTCGCACAGGATGTTTTCAACAGCCCCGGTGAATGATTCTTTTTTATTCTGTGGTTTAAAAAGGTGGTCGTAGTATAAGGTTCCATAGTAAAATTGGGAATCATTTTTATTTTCAAATACAGGTATATCGGCTACAAGGTGCGTGGATGATGAAAAACGTCCTTTTCTTTTTTCAATCCCGAATTTATTGATATTTAATGTATAGCTTACCGGACAATCATTTTCATGCTTCATACTTTCATATATCGCTTCCGACAAAGGTTTTGTCAGGTGTATTTCCTGGTCAACCGGAAATAACAGGAATTTCTTTTTGGTTTGATACATAACAAAATCAGGGTCTTCATCCCGGTTATCGTAAATAGCTTTGACGCATACCTGGCTTGCATCGTGAAGGGAATCTCCTTTAAACTCAACATATAGTGTGTCTGTCAGGAATTTTTGTCCGTAGCTGATTCCGGTGGAGAGGATGACTGCAGGAATAATAACACAGAACCTATAAAAACGGGAGAGCCTATAAATCAGCAACTTGCAAAAAGTCTCCCTTCCTTGCTCTGCCGTAGCAGCTATGCATAGGCGAGGGGAGATTCCTGCCTGTCGGCAGACAAGTAGAGGGAAATGACTTTTTGTAGTAGGCTCAATCATTAAAATATTAATTATCAGTGTATTATAAAAATTTAACGAACTACTGTTATAATAAACGAAACTAATAAAGTTTTACATATTATTATTCGCTCACATTTCCTATTATTTGTACATCCCCTTTGGATTTATTTATAATATTTAATGTTCCATCTTCAACGCTGTTGCCTATGATCACTGCCGACCGGACATTTTCGCCGAGGTAAATATGTGCATCGGGAGTATTGCCATTATCCTGAAAGCGGCTATTCATCAAATGTAAAGTGCCATTAAGCATTTTAATAAATGGTATATCCGGTTTCCAGTGGCATTCGATCCAGTTCTTCGCATTAAAATTACAGGCAGTCAGATATACTGTACATTTACCTTTATTTATTATATGGGTACCTCCCAGTGTTTCGGCCCATCCCCAGAATCCGCAGTTGGTGAGTTTTACAGGGCCCATGTTCTCTTCCTCAATAAGAAATCCATCCATAAACTGGCAATTAACAAATGATATTCCACTATGATACTGGGTTTTTTCAACTACAACGGCCAGTGGGCCAACATCCGATCCGCTATGTGTGATCAGGATATTTGCCTGGGGATCATTTCCAACAGGATCTCCCTTTGTTTCGATAAAACGAAATCCCACTTTGGCCCAGATGACAAAACAATTGACCATATATTGCCAATCGCAGCGACCGATAATAAATCCTTCAAGATTATTAACCTGGTAATCATGAATTGGTGGTTCAGGTACTCCCATTTCTGTCCAGCTGCTTGGGTGAATATGTATATTCTCCATTCTGCCGATATCTGCTGTCCTGTCAACATATATTCCCCGCCTCATGGCACACATATTTATATTTCTTAAATAATCCTGGCCGTGGTAAAAAGTGCCACAATCAATGCCATTGTATGAGTTGACCAGATTGATATCAATGATACTGCTATGTACTCCTTTGATCTGTATAGTCCAGGGATAAGGGAGTATATCAGTGATTACCTGATCGGGATAATAAATTGTAAGGCCTTTAAGAATACTATTATTTAATAATGTAATAAAAGGAGGGGAGTTTTCGTCATCACGCCCGGCAAATGCGAGAAGCATGGTTCCCCGTTTGAGGCTTGGAGAAACAGGTCCTTCTGCAATACCTTTGAGACAAACGCCATCTGGAATAGTCAATACACCATTTATTCTGTATTGACCGGCAGGAATGTAAACAATTGCTCCATTAACAGAAGCTTTATCCAATGCAGACTGGAAGGCCTGAGTGTTATCGGTAGCGCCATCGCCGACAGCTCCGAAGTCGAGAACGTTGAGATTTGAGGTATCAGCCTTTACCTGGTTGAAGGAAAGGAAAAATAAAAGAAAAAAGTAGAAACAGGTTTTCATTATAGTAGAGTTTTATTGGTATTACACGTTTATTAATAACCAGTAAATTATTAAATCTTCCCGCCTGTGCGGTTTGGAATTTATAGATTACAAAACTTAAAATAAATGTCAAATGTATTTATGAACGGACCCACCCCCGGCCTCCCGATTACTCGGGACAGGCTCTCCCTAAATCAGGGTGGGGTGAGGATTCATTGCTAAATTGCTAAGTTTAGCAAATTATTAAGTAAAGAAATTGTTAAATTCAGCAATATAATAAAGTTCCATTGAGGTTGTCTAAAAAGTCAAAGACAGTTTTTAATTGAGAAAAGGACTGTTATAACTGTACAACATATTGTTCCCTTCACCGACGCTGTCCGGCTGAAAAACGACGGACAGGTCTAACTTCTGGTAATAATTACCCATTAGTAAAACCTGGCTCTGCCAGCGTTGAATAGGGAATACAAAACACAAAAGCGCAAAATATTGATTACTAATGACATACGTAAAATAACAATATTTTTAAAATATTAATTATCAGTGTGTTATAAAAATATAACGAAGTATCGTTATTAATACATCTTCTTAAAAACAATATACGGGCATGTTACAGTAGTCAGATACACCGGGTTTTGTTTGTGTCCTGAGGGATGAAAGCATTCATAGGGGGCGCCGTATTCTTCTCCTTTTCTGAAGTCATTTATTTTTAAGTCTTCTATATATTCCCCCGCTAATTTCCGGGCAAGGGAGGGATCAACCCTGGCAATAGCATAACAAACCCATCCTGTTGGAGTTCCCCAGTAGGCGCCATTCTGGTAAGTGTCCTTCTTGGCAATTGAAATTTCCCATGCCGTTGAATCATTATAATCATCGGTAATAAGTATATGTCTTATATTCCCTTTGTAAGATAAATAGCCTTTTTCATAGGCTTCAGCAAGCAACTGGCAGGATTTGAGTGTATTTGTATCACTTAAGACATTTAAATTTACGGCAAATGCTGTACTCCAGACGTCCGGTTGATTGCTTTTTCCGGTAGATGCAAGTAACATTCCTCTTGGATCCATGAATAATCCCGGGATAGCATTTTTAATATTTTCTGCAATTTCCCTGTAGGATGCCGCTTTGTCTTTTCTGTTCAGCATTTCAAATAGTTCAGCCATCTGGTAAGAAGCCTTGAATTTTAGAAGTGAAGGGAAGCAAAGATCTCCGGTTAATTGGATCACATCCCTGAATCCAAAATCAACACCCCTGTAATCATCTGTGGTATAAACAATATGACTTTCTTTCCGGGTGGGAGGAACTTTATATGCTATTTCGAGACGGTTAATCAGGGAGATGCCGTTTATTTCAAGCTGGAGAACTGAAAGATCAGATGTTGACAGCACATAATGATATGCCATGTGGATAAAGAAAAACTGGTCGCAATAAGGGGGAAACATACCAAACACCTTATTTCCCTGTTTGTTTACATTGGAAGTACCCGGGTAATATATGGGTAAGCTGTCGTCTATCCTTATATGATCTGCAATTGCACCCAGGGGCACCATACTTCCTCCGGCGGTGATCCATGTCTGATCACATTGAGTGGAAGCTGTAAGCAGAAGCATGTGCTTTTGTTCTTCTTTTGTAACAAATCCAGATTCCAGGGACATGGTATAGTCGCGTATCCAGAAAGAAGGATAGCAATCTCTTCCTCCAGGGCGTATGAGAGTACCTCCTGTATTGTTTTGAAGGGAATCCGGAGTGATCTTTTGCCCGGGAAAAATTTTAGACGCTTCCAGGACGTCTTTTGTAATGGTTTCCAGGAATACGAAATCATTTTTACTCAGTATCTTTTCTTGCTTTGATGAAAGATCCTGTGCTTCCAGAAAACAACAGGCAATTATATTTAATAATACCAGGAATAGAGGGAGTTTCATTATTATTTTATTTCTCAATGAACGAATCCGGATAGGTAGCAAAGAATTTTCTCTGGTAATCATTTGTTGGTATCCATATATCTTTATCCCTGTCGCATTCATATAATTTCAGTATCCAGGTATCGAATTTCCTTTCTCCCTCGTATAATTCAATAATCCGTGCACCACGCCCGATATCCCCATAACATTGTCTTCCGGTAGTTTTCCCGTAAGCCAGGCATATATTATGCAGACAACCGATATAGTTATTATTATGATCATGGCCGGCAAACATGCCCATTACATCATTACATTCAAGCATAGCTGTGAACATTCCTGAATTTAAACCGGGTGAACAAACGGGTTCTTTCTGGATGCCGACCGTAGTGCTTTTACCGATAACTTCATTGTATTCAGGCAAAGGAATATGGAAGAAAGCAAGTGCAGGAAAAGGATTAAAACCATTCAACCTGGTATAATTAGCACTCTGTTCGCGGTACCAGGTAATCTGGTCAAATTTTATCCAGTCATAATCTCCCAGGCTCTTTGTCTTTGGATACATCTGAGAATCCAAAAAGTATAATAAAGCTGCCACATAATTTGATTTCGAAGAGATTATTTCCAGTATATAGTTGCCTTCCCCTGAAATATCTTCCGGGCCTCTTTCTGTAAGATTGTAGGGTAATCCGACAATAGTATTCATTATTTCCTCTTTAGTAGTTGCATATTTGAATTCTGCGTCGTGGTTACCCAGAACTACTGCCCAGGGGACTTTAGCATCAATCATAACTTTTGATAAATCCAGCCAGGCCAGTGGAGTATTCATTGAGCACACAATATCCCCTGTTAATACTACCAGGTCTGGTTTTTCTTTTTCTATCACTTTTCTCATAAGGACAAGAGCACTGTCGGACCGGTATGAATTGTACTGATAATGGACATCTGTAAACTGGACGATCTTGAATTTCCCGGTTTCATTAAATCTCAATATAGGTTTTGGATTAATAACCTGTCCCCGGGAAAGCAATGAGATCATTATCATTGCTGTCAATAAACCAATTACTCTCTTCATGTTTTGTTTTATAAATGATTTTGGTTATGAAAGTAATAAATAATCATATATTATGCTTGTAACATGACAACAGTTTGTTAATCTTTTATTGGATGCACAGGCCTTTAAATGAGCAGAAAATATTTGCATTAGGTAAAAAGGGAAGCAAAGGCACAATGGCGCAAAGGGATTAGGATCAATCCATAATTTTTGCGACAGGCCGTTCATTACGTTTTACTGCCCATTTTTCATTTGGGGTATTGCCCATAGCAAATTCAAGTTTTCCTCCTTTCATAATATCCTGGTACTTAATGAAAGATTTGGTATAAGGTTGTCCGTTCAGGTTTGCTGATTGAATATAAAAATTATCTTCTGAAGCTTCCGGGGCAGTTATTTCAAAGATTTTTCCGTTTGGAAGTAGCAATCTTGCATTTTTGACTGAAGGGCTGCCTGTCACATAATAGTCAATGACAGGGGTCACGGGATAAAAACCCAGTGCACTCAAAACATACCAGGCAGACATCTGTCCGCAGTCATCATTTCCGCACAAACCGTCTCTTCCAGCGCCATAAAGAGTCGTTTTTATCTTATTTACTATATATTGGGTTTTCCAGGGCATACCTGCGAAGTTATATAAATAGGCAATATGATGACTGGGTTCATTTCCATGGGCGTATTGTCCGATCAATCCGGTTACATCCCATGCTCTCTCATTATCAATAGAAGGATCTGTATTATAAAGTGTATCCAGTTTTTCGCAGAATTTTGCATCTCCTCCCATGAGTTCGATCAGCGTATTTATGTCCTGAGGAACATAAAAAGTATATTGCCAGGAATTTCCCTCGGTGAAATCTCCCTGGTTCAGGATGGAAACTGATTTAGGATTAAAAGGTGAGACCCAGCTTCCGTCAGCTTTCTTTCCCCGCATAAAACCTGTGGAAGGATCAAACTGGTTCTCAAAATATTTGGCTCGTTTTATAAAATATGCATTATCGTCCATTTTCCACAGCTTACCTGATACCTGTGCAAGGCACCAGTCATCATAAGCATATTCCATTACTTTAGATACTGCATTACTTTCCAGTTCACTGGGTATATAACCGTATTTTTTCAGGTAACCAACGCCACGGGCATCGTCCATGGCACTTTTTTTCATAGCCTCATAAGCAAGTTCATAGCTGAAACCTTTTTGATCCTGCATTATAGCTTCAGATATTACAGGGATAGAATGATAACCTATCATGCAATACGTTTCGTTGGAACCATATTCATTTATTGGTAATTGTCCTATTTCATTATACCGTTGGATCATAGAGTTAATGAAGGCAATATTTTTATCCGGATACAACAATGCATATAATGGATGAATAGCCCTGTATGTATCCCAGAGTGAAAAATTAGTGTAAAAGTTTCCTGATTCACTTTTATGTACTTCCCTGTCCCATCCTCTGTATTGTCCATCTGCATCAGTTACCAGGTTTGGAGATACAAGACAGTGGTACAAAGCTGTGTAGAAGATAGTTTTCTGCACATTATCAGTTGTTTCCACATCAATTTTTGAGAGATATTCATTCCATGTTTCATCTGCATTTTCAGCTATTGCATCAAAGTTCCATTCCGGTATTTCTTTTTCCATATTTTTCAAAGCTCCCTCTTCGCTCACTGTTGAAATACCAACTTTCACCATTAACTGCTCATCAATAGCAGTAGTAAACTGAACAAATGCTTTACATAATTTTCCTGAAAATTCTTTTTCTTCACCGGTTTCACCATCTGCAAATGAGATAAATTTCACAAAGGGTTTTGAAAATCGTGCACAGAAATAGATATGCTGATCTTTAATAAATCCGGAGGAATGGCGGTAACCTGCAACAGTTTGATTATCAATGACAATTATAGAACTTTCCAGTGTTACATCTTCAATACCATGTTCCAGGTCGATAATGAATCCTGACTGTTTATTTTCGGGGAAAGTATAGCGATGAAAACCAACCCGTTCAGAGGCAGTAAATTCTGCATAGATATTATAATCATCGAGTCTGACAGCATAATACCCGGGTTTTGCAGTCTCGGAAGAATGTGAGAATCCTGATCTGTAGCCGGTATCGGGATCTTCACTTGTTCCGGGAATGAAAACAGGATTCCCGGTAACAGGCATAATTAAGATATCCCCCATATCAGCGGCACCTGTTCCGCTGAGGTGAGTATGAGAGAAACCTATAATTGAGCTATCCTGGGAATGATATCCGGAACAATAAGCCCATCCTTTAATTCCGGTATCAGGGCCAACCTGTACCATTCCAAACGGAAGGGTTGCTGCAGGATATGTATGACCAACCGTTGCTGTCCCGATAAACGGATTAACAAATTGAGTCATAGATGGATATGATTTTTCAGGTTTTTTATCGGACTGAGAACAACCTGAAAACAAATAGGAAGTCAGAAAAAGGAACAGAATCAATTTTGTTTTCATAATCAGGAGAGATAAGTTTTAATATTGACAAAAGAAAGAAATAATACCCTATATTAATTCCTTTTCTTTTTTCAAAGTAGGAGAGTAGGATAAATCAGACTTTCCGGATGAGAAGAAAAGTCAGGGATAATTTCAGATGGATTTTTCAACGGTCCAGACAAAGGCTCTTATTCCCACATCGGTATTAATATTATTTATTTTCTGAACCTTTTCAAGGAGGATTTCTACCGTCTGATCTTCCACGATAGTAAGGACACCTGAATTTAATTCAGGCCATGTATGTGTTCCCATTCTTGGATCACCTGATTCGGATCCTCTGCCAAAGAGGATAGGGTATTGGGTATATCCTCTTATATTGAGATGATCTAACATGAATTCCACTTTTTCAGTAAGAGCCTGGTTAAAAACTATAAATACTGCTTTCATTTAATATATGTCTCAGGTTAAAAAACGTTAACAAATTTTTCTTTTTCCTTTTTTTCTGTTCTGGTAATTATTACTCTATAAACAGCTGGTACAATGATCATAGTAATAATTGTTGAGAATATCAGTCCTCCAATGACTGAGATACCCATAGGGCTCCATATTTCTGAACCTTCGCCTGTGCTCATGGCCAGGGGAAGCATTCCCAGGATGGTGGTGAATGCAGTCATAAGAACAGGGCGTAACCTTGATTTGCCAGCCAGTGTTATTGCGTCATCAAGCTCATAACCCCTGTCGCGCATAAGATTAATATAGTCCACCAGCACGATGGAATTCTTTACTGCAATTCCAACCAGCATTATTCCACCCAGGGCTGCAATTACACTAAGGGATGTTCCTGTAATAAGAAGAGCCAGAATTACTCCGGTAAAAGCAAAAGGTATTGAAAGCATAATAATGAATGGCATTTTAAAGGATTCAAACTGTGATGCCATAACCAGGTAAACTAAAATTATACTTAGCAGCAATAGCATGACAAGATCAGCGAAAGCTTCCTGCTGGTCCTCAAAAGCCCCTCCGACTTCAACTACTACATCAGGGGGAATTTCTGTTTCATTAATGACAGTTTTTATCTCTTTTGCCAGGGTTCCAAGAGGTTTTTTATATGGTACAGTAGTAACAGATACCATTCTTTCCCTCCGTTTTCTATCAATATTCGGGGGAGACCAATATTCTTCCACCTTCCCGATATCTCCCAGTTTAATTTTATATCCCAGTGGATTGGTAATAATTATGTTTTCAATATGGGTCACAGAATTTCGGTATTCTTCCTTAAATCTTACTATCATATCATATTCTTCCCCGGATTCCCTGAATTTTGTTGCCGTAAGTCCTAAGACTCTATTCCTGAGCATAGAAGAAACCATAGCTGTATTAAGGCCATTCTGAGACATTTTATCCTGATCAAGGATAACTCTCATCTCTGGTTTTGGTCTTTCACGATTTATATTAACATTGGTTGCGCCCTGGATTTTTTCGACTTTTTTCAATAATTCATCAGCCACCCTTGAGGTTTGGTCGATATTATATCCATAAATTTCAACTTCAATATTATTTTCCGACATCATGCTCCCTCCGCTTGTACTTACATCAAATTTTACTATTTCAGGGATAGATGACAAATATGTTCTTAACTGATCGGCAATATCAAAAACCGACCTTTCTCTTTCCGAGATATCCTTGAGCCTGAGGCTAAGGTTTACTGCATTTGAGCCGGTTGATAAAAACAGTGCGGCAAATCCGTTGTTTTCGTCTGACCCGGAAGACGTTGCCATGATTTTTTTCTCAGGAACATTATTATTAATGTAATCCTCTATTTTTCTCGCTATTTTGGAAGTTTCAGAGAGGCGGGTCCCTGACTGCAATTCAATAGTTGCAGAAATATTCCCTTCATCTGCCTCGGGCATAAATTCGGCTTCAAGATTACTTGCAAGAATCAGGCTTACAATAAAAATTCCAAGGGAAAGAAAGATTACCGTTCTTTTATGATGTAATGCCCATTTCAGGGATTTTACATAAAAACTATCGAGCCAGTCAAGGAAACGCAGAATGGTCCTGTCGTAACTTAAGCTTCCTGGATTTTTTTCTTTTGGTCTGAGACGGAGCAATTTGGAACTTAACACAGGAGTCAGAGAAATAGCAGCCAGGGTTGAAGTAGTTACAGTAATGGATACAATCCAACCCAGTTGTCGGAACATTATACCTGTCAGCCCTGATACCATGGTCATCGGGAAAAATACTGCCACGACAGTGAGTGTTGTTGCAATAACTGCAAGCCAGACTTCATTGGTAGCATAAATAGCTGCTTCTCTTGGTGTGCTCCCTCTTTCAATATGTTTTGTAATATTTTCGAGAACTACAATTGCATCATCCACCACCATACCTATAGCTATGGATAATGCAGAAAGGGAAATAATATTCAGTGTGTTACCGGAAATCCTAAGGTAAATGAAAGAAACGATCAATGAAATAGGGATAGTAAGAACAATAATAAAAGTTGCCCTCCATCTTCCCAGGAAAAACAAAATAACAAGAATTACGAAAATAAGTGCATACATTAAAGTTCTTGCCAGGTTATTGATCGAATCGGTAATAAATTGACTGGTATCAAAGATCTCAAGAAATTTAACATCAGCAGGCAGGTTCTTTTCCAGTTTATCAAGTTCTTTGTGGATTTTTCTTACAATTCTTACCGTGTTGGCCCCGGATTGTTTCAAAACCATCATTCTGATACCCTGTTTTCCGTCAACCTTTTCATCTACAGTCATTTTCTGAATGGAATCGGTCACTGATGCCACATCTTTAAGGTATATACTTTTTCCCCTGAAACTTCCAACCACAATATTTTTAATCTGGTCACTCTCTTCGAATTCTCCCTGCACGCGAAGAGGATAATTAGATTTTCCCATTTCGACATTTCCTGCAGGCATATTGAGGTTTTCTGCCTGCAGCACAGATCCGATCTGTTCAACGGTAAGGTTATAAGCTTCCATGCGTATCGGATCAACATCAATACTTATCTCACGTGTTGGTGCTCCGATAAGGGTAATTGATCCAATACCTTCAATTCTGTTTAAATGGTTAACTATTTTCTCTTCCAGCAATTTTTCTATGCCCTCATAACTTTCCTGTGCGGTTATTGCAAAGACAAGAATGGGCATCATACTTGTACTCAGTCTGATGATTGTAGGATCATTGGCGTCTTCAGGTAACCTTGATTCGACTAAAGACAGCGCATCACGAATATCATTTGCTGCTCCATCGAGGTCTGTTCCATATTCAAATTCCAGCATTACGATTGAGATATTATCTCTTGACTGGGAATAAATTTGTTTTAAGTTACTTACAGTTGTTAATCCATCCTCGATAGGGCGGGAAATATTTGTTTCAATATCAGCTGCATTTGCTCCTACATATGAAGTAAAAACACTGATAACAGGAAATTCAATTTCCGGAAAAAAATCAATTGGTAATTTTATAAGTGAATATATCCCAAAAAAAATGATAGCTGCAAAAACCATTAAAGTGGTAATGGGACTTTTAACAGCATTGCCATAAATACTCATTTGTTTATTTTTTAAATGTTTTAAATTTCCTTACTTCACAACTTCAATCAATGAACTATCCATTAGTTTCTCCTGTCCGGCAATAACAATCTGATCGCCTATTTTAAGTTCGTTAGAAACGATATGTATTTCATCATCGAATTTGTCCGCTATCACCACATTTATTTTTTTTGCCGTATCTTCCCGGGTGATAAAGATGTATCTTCTGTTTGTGCCTTCCTGTCGTAGTATTGCCCCTGAGGGTACCACAGGTACTTTGATCTCACCTAATTTCAGGATTACCCTGGTGAACATACCGGGTCGCAAAATTTCTGACGGATTATTTATTTTTATCTCCACTTGAAAAGTTCTGGTTTCAGCGCTGATAAAGGGATAAATCCTCATAATTTCACCATTAAATTCTTTATCCGGATATGTGTCCACAAAAATATCGGCAGGCATCCCTTTTTTCACTTCCGGGTAATATTTTTCTGAAACATGAATAATTGCTTTTAACGGGTTGATTTGTGTAAGAGTCACTATAGCTGCTTTTCCGGCAGAAGTATTTGGCACTCCTGAATACAGTTCTCCGCTTTCAAAATACTTTCCTGTAATTATGGCATTTATGGGGGACAGAAGTTTTGTATTTTTTTTCAGATACTCAACATTTGTTTTTGCCAGTTCATACTGGGTTTTTACCGATTCATACTGTTGTTCGGAAATACTTCCCAGCTTAAATAAAGTATCCATTCTCTGAAATGAGGATTCTGCATTACGGAATTGTTCCATTGCCTGGATAAGCTGGGTTCGGTCCATATCAGCAATTACATCTCCTTTTTTAACCCTGCTGTCCACCTCGACATAGATATTATCTATGCGTCCGGGAGATGAAGGTGCAAAATGTATTTCTTCAAATGGGATCAGGTTTGCTGAATATTCAAGTTTTCTTGAGACCATTTTTTCTTCCAGGATCATTGTTTTTACCTGGATTACTTCAGGTTCTTCTTTTTCGGATCCCGGGGCAGGATTTTTATCTGTTGCTGATCCGCATGACATAACAAATAATGTAAGAAGAATAACGTAAAAAATAATATATATCTTTTTCATATTTAATAATTTAATTTCATTTTTCTATTGTTTTTCTCTCCAGTGTATAAATTGGGGATTACCATGTAATCAAAAATAACCGATGATATTTCCCTCCCCTTTTTTATTTGATATTAAAAGTATTATATAGTTTTTCAAGTGATAAATTAGCCTGAAGGAGAGTGAGTACTGAATTGAGATAATTGTTTTCTGCATTCAGGTAATTTGTATTTGCCTGTGTTAAATCGAGACTTGATAGAAGTCCCTGGTTATATTTATTCTGTATTGAATTATATAATCTTTCAGCAATACGGACATTTTCTTTCTGAGTAGCATAATTTTCCAGTGCATTCCGGAGATTAAACAAGAACTGTTTTTCCTGCAATTCGAGTTGCTCTCTGACTAATTCCTGGTTACGCTGAGCCATATCCAACCCGATCTTTGCCTGGTTTAATTTAGCTTTTCTCATACCACTGGAGAAAATGGGCAGTGACATACTTGCACCGGCAACATGTTTGGGAGTTATATCAAAATCAGTTGTAACAATTTTTTCAGTATAACTATAAAATCCTGCTATTGTAGGACCATATGCCCATCTATTCATTTCAACCTCTTTTTCAGAGAGTTTAACCTGGGTTTCCATAAGCTGATAATCTGTGTTTTTCGTAATGTCGTATCCAATAAAAAACTGGTTTTCCATTTCTATGTTAGCAAGAAATTCATCAAGCTTATCTGTAAGTTCGATTTCCAGATCAGGTTTCGCACCAAGTTGGAATTTAAGTAAATTATAATTCAGCTGAATTGCTCTTTCAAGGGATTTACGGGTATTTATTAGCTGATTTACTGCAGAAAGGATCTGGTCTACGTCTGTTTCTTCAGCCACACCGGCCATATAGAGGTTTTTTGTATGCTGAAGTGTGATATTAAGATTTTCAAGTGTTTTATTAATTATTTCGAGGGTATGTTCAGTTGCAAGTATAAGGTAATAGGAATTTGTGACATTCTCAATTATCTCTACTTCAGTTCTTTTAAGGGATTGAGCAGCAAGCTCCCTGGCAATTCTTGCTGTTTGGACACCTGCCAGGTATTGACCGCTAAAGATAAGCTGACTAAGTTGTACTTTAGCGCTGGACTGGTTATTCATTATTATTGGTTCACTGCTTCCGAACATTTGTCCAATAACATTAAGTACTTCCCAATCGCCTGCATCCAGTAATCCTACATTAATATCAGGAGGAGTTGATGATCCCATCCCAAAATCGAGCTCAAGTTCGTAATTAAAATATGTTAAAAAATCAAGTGTTCCTTCAACCTGGGGAAGACCCTGTGCTTTGACTTCCTTAACTTTTTCATCTGATACTATAATATTATTCCGGGCATTCATTAATGTCTTATTATACATAAGAGCATACTCTCTTGCCTGTTCCAGTGAAATAAAACCCGGAATTACCTGTGCATTGAGAGAATCGGCAGCAAACAGGATAAGTGAAGATAATATGTAAATAATTACATTGTTATTATTCAAATTGGCTTTTCTGTTGAAATTCATTTTTATGTTGATTTATTTTTGTTAATGAATAATTGATAATCTCCAGCACACTTAAAAAAAATTGGGAGTTTTCAGAATTTTTGTTTGTTTTTAGTTCTACTATAGACTCAATAATACCTTTACTGGAATTAAGTTTTTCAAAGATATCATCCATAAGCGCAAACTTATTGAGTCTCTTTAAATGAAAATACCTTTTTCTGTCACCCGGGAAGGTTGTATAATCTATAGCCTTTATTGTTTCCAGTGTTTTCAAAGCGTTACTTGTTGCTCCTTTACTGATATTTAATTCTTCAATAATTTCATCAAATGTATATTGCTCCTTATCCATTACCATGAGCAGAGCGATAATCCGGGAAGCAACTGGCTGTAATCCCTGTTTAACATAATATTTGCCGATTTCTTCGACAAGCATAATTTGTTTTTTTCTTCGTTCTTCAGGTGTCATAATCGGATTTAAAAGTTGGCAAAGATAATATAGTTTTTTTAGTTCACAAGTAAATGAACTAAATTTTAACAAAAAAAATTAGAAGGGGGAAATTGGGGTTATTAAAGAGCGGAAAATAGGGATCCCGTGATAGCGTGATCCCTTATATTCAAAATCAAATGTACTATTTGTTTATAAACCTACATTAAGGCAAAAAATAGTCACTCAGGATTATCTTGTTTATTTGTGATCCAGTAAATTTGATTTGCCAGGGATGCTAATTCCTTATCATCCGGCGAATTTCCGTAAACTATTACTTTGTCAAACCGGTCAGGTACAAACTGCTCCAGCACGCGTATTTTTTTTTCTATTCCTTTACAATTCCTGCCCGAAAATTGTCCTTTAAAGATTCCGTCATCTGAAAACTCAAGCTGTGTGCATATACAGTGCAGGTTAAATCTTTCGCAAAAAGGGTTGATCCAGATATCAGGAGAAGCTGACACTATTGCAATAACAGCATCATTATTTTTGTAATGTTCAATAAGTTGAATAAATGATTTCTTAATAATACCGGTTTTGATGAGATGTTCAATGAATAAAGCTCCTGTCCCAAACAGTTGTTTTTTCGATTTTCCCTGGAAAAAACGCTTAAGGATATATTCCTTAAGTTTCTTTTCATTAATAATTCCTGTAAAATAGAAAAATACACAGGGCAGGCATAACAATATATTCCAATAATATAGAAATCCTCTGTGGGTAAAGCCCAGGAATATTCTAAATGTATCTTTTTTTGTTATCGTTCCGTCAAAATCGAATAGTACAAGTTTTTTCATTCTTTAATGCAAAGAAAAAATAATGAGGGTAAAGAAAAACTGGCCCAAACCGCATCCAATGTCAAGAATTGAGCTATGAGGTTCAGCATAGGAAAGAAGTACTTCATAGGGACAAATAACAGGACTGTATTTTATATTAAGCTTATTTATTAATCCGGTCTTATTTTCAAGGGAAGCCAAATAATTTAGTATAGTTTTTCTTGATACCATCAAAAAAGATAAATGATAAAAACGAAGAAGATTATCCAAAGCGCAAGGATAATCTGGAGAAATCTGTCTTTAATAAGTATTTCTGTTGGAGAACCACTTTCCTTTTCAACATGTGTGATCTGCAAATATCTGAGGATACCGGTAACAACAAAGATAACAGAGATATATAAATAGTTATTCTGAAATCGTTCCATAACTTCTTCAGATGTAATGTAATACAAATAAGAAACTATCAATACTGCTGAGAGTATACTTATAGCAATGGAGATAAATTCAAGATTGTAGCCTTTGACAGATGTCCGCATTTCAATTCCTGTCTGTTGTAAAAGAAAAACATCGTCCCGTCGTTTAGCCAATGCCAGGAACAATGATAAAAAGAAAGTCATAATATATAACCAGTGTGATACTTCAATATCTGTCAGTATTCCTCCGGCTGCAACTCTTAAAAGAAAACCGAAAGAAATGATCAAAATATCTACAATACTTATTTTTTTAAGCCAGAGTGAATAAAAAGCATTTAAAATGAAATAAACTGACAATATCAACAAAAAAAATATGTTTAAAAAATAAGCGATGCTTAAGCCTGTAACCAGGAGAAGGATCAGTGTAATCAGGGCATTGGTTTTACTTATCTTACCTGACGTGACAGGCCTTTTTTTCTTGACAGGATGTAAGGAGTCATCGTTAATATCGACTATATCATTGAGTATGTAAATGCTGCTGGCAGTGAAACAGAAAGCGAGAAAGCCAATAATACAAATAACCAGTTTTTTTTCATCGGTTAATTGGCCGGAAAAAAAAAGCGGAGCAAAAACAAAGAAGTTTTTTATCCAGTGGTCAATCCGTAATAGTTTAAAGTAGTTCATAAATTATTATCAATATGATATGTCCATTTGGAAAAATAGTCAGCTTTAAAGCTTACAAATATTAAAGATGAATCTACTGTTTCTTCAATGGTGTAGTTAATTTTATTTTCTTTTAAACGGTACTCAAAAGATTTTATCCAGCCTCTTCTGACAATTATTTTGGAGTTCGATAATCCGGCCAGTTCATTTTTAATTTCTTTTGATTGTTCATAATTGTACACAAATGAAAACCAATTATTTAATAATGTATTGATGCATAATACCACAATAAGCATTAAGCCATAATACCGAAGGAGACGATTTGTCAATTTCAGTCCTATAACAAAGAAAAGTATATATAAAAAGTATAATTGTGGAGTATAGCGGTAAATCCAGAATTCAGGGAAGAGTATGATCGAAAGTGTACATCCGCCTGCCAGGAAAAGAAATTCCGGTTTACGGCGGCAGAGATAAATAATTAACAGGGAGTAAGGCAGGAATAATAACACAAATTCCCCGTAGACAGGCCCAATAGGGCTTAAAATCATTGGTTGATGATTTTTAAAATAGGCAAAACCATATTTGATTGTTTGAATATTAAAAAGGCGTTTGGGTACCGCCGGGTACCTGTCTGCTGAAGAGTATTGAGGAGTGGCGAATGTAGAAAGGAAAAATTTTTCAAATCTGTTTTTACTGAAAAAGTTTTTAGCATAAGAAACCTGCACTAGGTCTTGGCCAATATTATCCGGCCCAAGAACAGGATAAAACGGATGGTGTTTTTCTATGATATTCCTGGAATAGGTGGGATAACCTAAAAGAAATGTTCCCGCAAGTGTCACAATAGAATATATAACGAATATTTTTTTGAATTCTTTTCTGTACCTGATAAATATCCAGCTTAAGATAACTGATAACAGAATGATACCATATATTAATCCGGTAAATTTTATGTTGATGAAGTAAATTAAGATGAGAGATAAAAGTACTAATTTCTTATCCTGAAGAGTAATAATATGTTCTAAAGCAAGGATACCGGCTATCAGCAGGACAGAAGACAATTGACCATCGACACAAAAACTATGCAACTGACCAAAAGAAAGGGGTGAGAAGGCAAAAAGACCTGAGATTACAAGGGAAAGAAGGCTGCCAATATTGACATAACGTTTTAAAAAAGAAAATGTTATAAAAAAGGAAGATAACAGTAGAATGCCATTAACAGATTTTGCCAATTGTATTTTTCCTGTAAAACTATATATTGCAGCTGCGCTGAACCATGGAGCTTTGGCATAATGATTCACATAATCGGCATTTAACCCTGAAACCATTGAATCATGGATCAGATCATCATAAAAAGGATTCCAGCCCTCCTTCAGCAGTATAATAGCATCCTGGTGATACCACTGACCATCAAAAGAGATATCAAAGAAGAAATTATTCAGATATAGCAGTAATATTAAAAGTGCAAATAATAAGATTCCCAAATAGAAAAAATGTCGGATTTGGTTTTTTCTATTGTTGCGGTACAATATGATGAAACCTAATGAAGTTACAACAGATAAAGGGAAAACAAATGGGTTTATGTTAAATCCGACTGCAAGAAATAATGTAGAAATTACAAATAAGCAGACCGGAATAAGAAAAAGAAGTACACCAAGATCATAAAGAAAGCTATCCGGTTGTATTTTTGAGTCCACTCTGAAAAGACTTTTAAGGCTGTTCAAAAAGCCCTTTATGACAAATTTTGTGTTCACTTTTGTGTTTTGTATTCCCTATTCAACGCTGGCAGAGCCAGGTTTTACAAATGGGTAATTATTACCAGAAGTTAGATCACCTTCACTAAAGTTACGGTGGGTAAGACCAACTTGCACTGAAGTTTCGGTTGATAAGACCTGTCCGGCGTTTTTCAGCCGGACAGCGTCGGTGAAAGTAACAATATGTTGTATAGTTAAAACAGCCCTTTTCTCAATTATAAGCTGTCTTTGACTTTTTGGACAGCCCCGAAGTAACTTTTCGGGGTAAGCTCAACCATTGAATATTGAAATTAAGACTTTTCAGAGTGGATTCATTTTTTATTTTAAGCTGGCATATCCGGTAAAGACCATCCTTCCCTGTAATTATGTTTGATGAGTTCCCTGGAGAACTGAATTGCATTAACAGGATCGGTCCATATTTTATCGAAAGTAGGATGTCCGTCTTCAATTTTGAATCCATCTTCTACTACAGTGCGGATGGTTTCATCAGCGCCGATATTAGTAAAGCGCATATTAACGCCATCCCATTCCAGTTCTTTATTCAGGGATTGCAGGCGAACGGCGAGTACGCCCATTACCACCATTTCGTTAAAAGGTCCGGCTTCGTTGAAATTGGAATTGGTTTCCTGCCTGTTTTCCGGGCTTTCCTTGCAGGCACGTATCCAGTCCTGGTAATGATCTGTTGCCACTCTTCTTGCTGTTTGAGGAACATTTGGAACTCTGCCTGATAATAACCATGGATCTTTGCCATAGCATCCAGTAATCAGTATATCTTTTGTGCCATAAAATAATAATCCGCCACCGGCGTCATTCATATTTTTTCCGGCAGGCCATCCGTCGGGTTTTAAAGGTTGTATACCTCCGTCATACCAATTGATTTCTACTTCCGGCATTTTTACTTTATTTACTTTTGGTCGTGCGGGGAAGATGAGGCGTACCTTCTGAGCTACCGGGCAGCAGTCGGTAAGGAGGAGAGTAGAACTTCCCTGGACTTTAGTCGGGTATCCTAATTTAAGCCCTTTAAATACAGGGTGTAAAATATGGCATGCCATATCTCCGAGAGCACCTGTTCCGAAATCCCACCATCCACGGAAATTCCATGGTGTATATATTTCGTTATAAGGACGCATAGGAGCAGGGCCAATGAACAAATCCCAGTTGAGAGTTTCGGGTACCCAATGTCCCTGTTTCGGACGATTTAAACCCTGTGGCCATATCGGACGGTCAGTGAATGAGTCAACCCGGGTAACTTCACCGATTTCACCATTCCATATCCATTCGCAGGTTTTAGCAACACCTTCTCCGGATGAACCCTGGTTGCCCATCTGTGTAGCCACTTTGTATTTTGCGGCAAGTTTGGTTAATAAACGTGATTCATATACGGTGTGAGTCAGAGGTTTTTCAACATAAACATGCTTTCCAAGTGTAATCGCATTTGAAGCTACGATAGCATGCGAATGATCAGCGGTCGCTACCACAACTGCATCAATGGATTTTCCTAATTCATCAAACATCTTTCTCCAATCCCAATATTTTTTAGCATTTGGGAAATGCTCAAAACACTTTTGTGCATATTTCCAGTCAACATCACAGAGAGCAATGATATTTTCCGTCTCCATACTTTTTAATACACCAAAACCACGACCACCCACACCTACACCTGCAATATTGAGTTTATCGCTGGGAGCTTTATGTCCCAGCCCACTTATTACATGGCTTGGCAGGATAGTAAATGCTGCTGTTGCTGCAGCGGTATTACGAATAAAACTTCGTCTTGATTTACTGAATTCTTCTGGTTTCATATTTTTAAATTTAGTTTTAATTTATTTATAGATGAGACTACTCCTAAAAGATATATTTTCAATTTTAAAAGAAAGAATTGCCACAGATTACTCAGATTATCAATTAATTAATAAAAATCAATCTGTGAATCTGTGGCGATATTTAAAATTAATATAACTTTTCAGAGTAGACTCATAGATCAGATTTTAAAAATAGTTATTCATCGTATGATGTGCAAATAATTTCAGATTAATTACCGGTTTCTTCAGATTTTACAATTATAGCTTCTTTGAGGAGTTTTTGTTTATCTATGGGAACAACACCGATTTTCTCACATACCAGCCCTCCGGCAAGGTTTGAAAGTGCAGCAGTATCCAGTGGTGAAAGTCCGGTTGCAAGGCATAGTCCCGCGATACTGATAACAGTGTCTCCTGCCCCTGACACATCTGTAATATCACGGATCTCCGCAGAAATATGATGATACTTACTATTCTTATTGATCATTATTCCCATTTCCGATAATGTAAGCATGATCATTTTATGTTTTTTCAATTGCCGTAGTTGTTCCATGGCTTCTGCGATACCTCCCAGGTCATTTTTATTAAGATCTGTTTTTAATCCTTCATTTAATTCCTTAAAATTTGGTTTAAATAAGGTTACTTTCTCGTAAGTAAGAAAATTTCGTTTTTTGGGATCAACAAGCACAACAACGTTATTTTTGTTTGCAAGTTCTGTTATCTGTTTAATGATATTGGCTGTGATAACTCCTTTATCATAATCCTGGAAAATAACAGCATTAATGCTTTTCTTTTCAATAAGTTGAAGTGCAAATTCAAGCAGTGATTTTTCAGATTCAGAATTTATAAATTCATTGGTTTCCTCGTCAATTCTCAATAGGTGCTGATTTCCGCTTATCACCCTGGTTTTTCTTGTTGTCTCTCTTTTTTTCTGTATGACGATCCCAAGATCTGTCAGGTTTTGATTTTTCAGAAGATCCAGGAACTCTCTTCCTTTTCTGTCATTTCCAATGACGGTGCAAAGAATAGGGATAGCTCCCATTGTTTTAATGTTCAATGCAACATTTGCAGCACCACCAAGACGAGATTCCTTTAAAATATTTGAGACTATCGGTACAGGTGCTTCAGGAGAAATTCTCCGTGTATTTCCCCATAAATATGAATCAATCATTACATCCCCGATAACAAGTATCTTCCGGGAATTGAATTCATTGAATATTTTTTCCAGGTTTAGAGAGCTGAACATGAGTTTAAGGTAAAAGTAAAAAGGTAAAAGTAAAAAGGTAAAAGTAAAAAGCAAACAGAAAAATCAGAAAAAAATTACTGCTGTCCGTTAAAAATATTAGAACGAATGCGATATAAAATCATATTATTGTAATCAGACCGGGTCAACATCCACTTGTATTTTAAGCTTACTGTCGGATTCAGTCTCCTGAAATTCTTTTAGAATTTTTCTCAGGTGCACTCTGGCTTTTACAAAGGATGCATTTTTTTCTATTTTCAGGATGATATTTCTCAGATAATATTTTTGTATCCGGTTGATCAGGGGATCCTGGGGCCCAAGAACTCTTTTCCCGAAAATGTTTCGTAAATTTTCAGCTAAAATAGCTGCAGATTTTTTGACTTTACTGTAATTTGGATGTTTCAATGTTATTTTAATGATTTTTACAAATGGAGGGTAATAAAAAGTCTGCCTTTCCAGCAATTGTTCTTTAAAGAAATCATTAAAATTATTATCTCTTACAAACCTGATGATTGGGTTTGAGGGATCGGAAGTTTGAATTATCACATTCCCCTGTTCGTCTCTTCTGCCGGCTCTTCCACTAACCTGCATCATAAGCTGAAAGCTCCTTTCGTAAGCCCTGAAATCCGGATAATTCAGCATCTGATCTGCATTAATAATTCCTACGAGTCCTACTTTATCAAAGTCAAGTCCTTTTGAGATCAACTGAGTTCCTACCAGGACATTGGTTTTCCCTTTGCTGAAATCCTGGATTATTTTTTCATATGATCTGACAGAGCGCGAAGTATCAAGATCCAGCCGTGAGGGTCTGGCGTCAGGAAGAAGAAGTCCTATTTCGTCTTCTATCCGTTCTGTTCCGAATCCTTTTGTTGTGATTCGGGTACTTCCGCATGCATCACAATGGGCAGGTACTTTTGTTGCAAACCCGCAATAATGACAAACCAGGTTATCTGTTGTGCGGTGGTAGGTAAGACTTACATCACAATAGATGCAGCGGGGGATCCATCCGCATACTGTACATGTAAGGTAGAAAGAATACCCTCTCCTGTTCTGAAAAAGAATTACTTGTTTTCCCTTAGTTAATGTCCTCTGAATTTCTTCCAGTAAAATGGGAGTAAATACGGATTTCAATTTGTTTTTTCTTTGTGATTCTTTCAGGTTTGCAATAATGATCCGGGGAAGTTTAATTTCACCAAACCGGGTTTTGATCATTGCCAGGCCGTATTTCCCGCTTTCACAATTTGCCCATGTCTCAATGGAAGGTGTGGCTGTCCCTAAAATTACTTTTGCTTTATGGATTTTTGCAAGCATTATGGAAGCATCACGTGCATGATAACGGGGTGCAGGATTAAATTGTTTGTAAGTGTTTTCATGTTCTTCATCAACGATTACAAGGCCTAAATTTGAGAAGGGCAGGAAAACAGAAGATCTTACGCCAAGAATGATTTTATATGGATTGGGAGCATTTTCATGAACACGTTTATATACATCTATCCTTTCCTTATCAGAGAAACGGCTATGATATATCCCGACACTTACACCGAAGACAGCTCTTAACCGTTCTATTATCTGGGAGGTAAGAGCAATTTCAGGTAAGAGGTACAATACCTGTTTCCCCTGTTGAATTGTCTCTGATATCAGATGAATGTATATTTCAGTCTTACCGCCGGAGGTTACCCCATGGAGAAGACAAACATCCTTTTCATTAAAAATGTTTTTAATTTTTTGATAGCATCCCTGCTGTTCAGAGTTGAGAATGACAGGTGAAGTTAAAGGAAAATGGGAATTATGTGTGAGTGTCGATATTTCAGTTACCTGAAGAATTTTTTTCTTCACCAGGGCAGATACAGTATATTGAGCAGATTGTTGAAGAAGTGTTTTAAGTGGGATCTGGTAGTCAGTAAAATTTTCTTCCGCATCTTCAAGTATTTTTAACAGCAGATCCTGTTGTTTGGGTGCTTTTGTTAATTTATCCAATATTTTATGAAGATTATCAGGATCTTTACAGGATGGTGCAAGAGAGATGTATTTTTCCACATCAGATCTGGAAGGTTCATGAGATTCGCTTTCTGATTTTAATCCTGATGGAACAGCGGCCTTGTAAATTTCTCCCGATGAGCACATATAATAATCAGACAACCAATCCCAGAAATCAAATTGAAATTTATTCACCAGGGGGAAATCATCAGGAAGGTGATGAATACTTTTATAATCAGTAACTTTTTCAGGATTTTGGTGAATTTTTTTTATGATCCCGGTATAGAATTTTCTTTTTCCGAACTGAACCACAGCCCTCATTCCCGGTTGAGCCTTGCCGGTTAATTCCTCCGGGATTCTGTATGTAAACAGCTGATCGGGAAGGAGAGGAAGGATGATATCGGCGTATAGCAATCGGACAATATATATTTACAAAGAAAGGATCTCTGCCATTTCAAGGGCTGAGGGATCAACTGATTTATGCATTTTAATTACCTTACTGAATGGAATATGCACTACTTCACCGTTTTTCATGCCAATCAGAACGCTTTTCTGGTCATCCATGAGTGCTTCCACTGCATGATATCCCAGTTTACTTGCGGTAACTCTATCATATGCAGAGGGAGTGCCTCCTCTTTGTATATGGCCAAGAATAGAGATCCTGACATCATATTCTTTAAAATCATCTTTTACTTTTTCAGCAATTTCCATTGCTCCGCCATCATCATCTCCTTCGGCTACGATAATGATATTACTTGCTTTTCTTCTCTTGAACCCTTTTTCAAGGAAAGATTTTAAATTAGCGGCCTGGTTTTTTACTTCAGGGACAAAAATAGCTTCTGCTCCGCAGGCTATTCCACTGCGCAGGGCAATGAATCCAGCATCACGTCCCATCACCTCAACAAAGAATAAACGATTATGGCTGCTGGCAGTATCCCTTATTTTATCCACGGCTTCCACAACAGTATTAAGTGCAGTGTCATACCCTATAGTATAATCTGTACCATAAATATCGTTATCGATTGTTCCCGGAAGTCCAACAAATGGAATCTCAGAGTACTCATCACAGAATATTCTCGCCCCTGTAAGAGAACCATCACCACCTATTACTATGACGGCATCTATACCTTCTTTTTTAAGATTATCATAAGCGAGTTTTCTGCCTTCAGGTGTCCTGAATTCTTCGCTCCTTGCAGTTTTAAGTATTGTTCCTCCTTTCGAGAGGATGTCACTTACATTATATGCTTTCAGTTCTTTAAAATGTCCGTTTATCATTCCATGGTATCCATGCCTGATACCAATAACTTCCATTTGATAATAAATAGCAGTCCTGGTTACTGCACGTATAGCTGCGTTCATTCCGGGGGCGTCGCCGCCTGAAGTTAACACACCGACTTTTTTAATTTTTGTCATTATTCTTTGTTTTTATTATGAGCAAATTTACATTTTTTGTTTAGATAATTAATCTTTGTGTGCTTTGTGGTTAAATATATTTTGACTTATGAGACAGCCCCTTATTCACAGAGTTTTCTTATTTCCCCGGCAACCTGCTGTAACTGCCAGTCAGGAGTTGATGTGGCACCGCATATTCCTGTTGAAGAAGCACCAATAAACCAGCTACAATTAATTTCTGATACGTCTGAGATGAAGTAAGTATTATTATTTATTAATTTACAAACCTCAAATAAAGACCTGGCATTTGAACTTCTTTTTCCTCCCACAAATATAATTACATCGTTTTCAGCAGCAAATTTTTCAAGTCCTGGCCGGCGATGTGCAACATGACTGCAAATTGTTTTATTGATATTTAATTCGCCATTGATTTTTTTTAAGCGGGTTCTCAGAATTTCAATCACTTCTTTATAATCATGAGTGTTCATTGTTGTTTGCGAAAAGAGAACAATTTTCTGTTTAAGAGGAATTGTCCTGGCTTCTTCAGAATTTCTGATAACAACAGCTTTATTTTCTGTTTGTCCCATTAAACCTATAACTTCAGGATGATCTGGTTTGCCGAAAATAACAACCATTTCATTGTTCTGGTCCAACAATTTAAAGCCATCTTTGATTTTTTTTTGAAGTTTTTGTACTATGGGACATGTCCCTTCAATGATCATGAGATTATTTTTTCCGGCAATTTCATAAGTGGAGGGTGGTTCTCCATGGGCTCTTATAAGAAGTGTTGTATTTTTTAGTCCGGGAAGATCATCATGACTGATAAATTTCATGCCCGATTTTTCCAGCCTTTCCACTTCAGCCTCATTATGAACTATCTGTTCGAGGCACCATATCTCCTCTCCATTACGAAGAATTTCTTCAGCCATGCCAATTACCCTGACTACTCCATAGCAAAAACCTGAATTTTCTTCGATGGTAATATTCATGTCATTTGGTTTGTAAGAATTACTTCAATATTTTTCTAAACCATACCATCTGCTCTTTCACAGTCATAAATGAATTGTCAAGGACATAAGCATCTTCCGCTTTTTTCAATGGGCTGTCATCACGTGTTTCATCTATATGATCTCTCTCACGTATATTCTTTTCAACATCCTCAAGGTTTGCCGGCATCTGTTTTTCCTGCAGCTCTTTAAATCTTCTTAATGCACGTATATGAGCATCAGCAGTCATAAAAATCTTAATATCTGCATTGGGGAAAACCACTGTTCCGATATCTCTTCCATCCATTACTATATCTTTGTTCTTCCCCATTTCTCTCTGAAGTGCAACCATTTTTTTTCTTACTTCAGAAATACAGCTGACCTGGCTGACGTTTTCCGATACTTCCAGTCCACGGATCATCTTTTCAACTAATCTTCCATTAAGGCAAATATCACTGAATCCGGTATCTTCATTCCTCGTAAATGTAATAGAAATGTCATCCAGAGCATTAATGATCCCCTCATGATTTACATTCCCATTTTTAACAAGATTTTTCTCAATGCCAAATAAAGTAACAGCCCTATACATCGCCCCACTGTCAATGTATATGTATCCGAATGTTTTAGCAATGTTTTTTGCGAATGTACTTTTTCCGCAGGACGAATATCCATCAATCGCAATTATTAGTTTTTCAGAAGAGTTCATTTGCCAAGGTAAACTAAAAAAATTTAATTAACCGCTTGTGCGGTTTGATTCTATAATACATTTGACCTTTATTTTAAGTTTTATAATCTATAAATTTCAAACCGCACAAGCGGTTTAATTAATACGTTTATAGAATTCCGAGAGATCAGTACTGAGAGAAAAATGGTTTGAAGCACCTGCAAGATGGTAACTTGCTCTGCCATAGCTGAAATGGAATTTTGATATTTTTATACCAAATCCCCAGGAAAATCCTACCATAGCCATTCTCAGAGGAATTTTTAATTCCTGCCTGCGCATGTAATTATATCCCAGGTTAACATAAAAGTTTTCCCCGGGAAGGAATTCCATTCCAAAGATAACATGTCGCATGAGTTTATCGCCAAAAATTTCGATTTTATTTTTACTTACCGGTTCGCCTGTGAAGGGATCAAATTCTGTGTCTTTATCAAGCGGACTGTCATATGTAAGATCAAATTTTTGCAGGTGCTGCAGTAATAAAGAAAAGCGAAAGGGAGCATGACGAAGACGCTGTGATACTCCTGCCTGTATTTCAAAAGGCAGAGGTTCCCTGTTCCCGTCATAATATGTAATTATCTGTGTGCCGATATTTTTAAGTACAAGCGCAGCAGCGAACAGGCTTTCAGGATTGTAATATGTGATACCAATATCTGCTGCAATTCCCAATGAATTATAACTTTCAAATATAGAATAGACGGGTTTTATATTTATGCCTGCCTGGAACATGGAATCAATCTTTCTTGAATAAATCAGGTTCAGAGCATATTCTGAAGCATGGAATGTGCCAGTTTTGGTACCGTAGATATCAGATGCAGTGAAATCTCCATAGTTAATGTAATGAATTCCCCCTGCGAAGTTGCCAATATTATCAAACGTTTTGGCAAAAGAAGCGTAACCATATTTAATATCGACAAAATATCCTACATAATTCAGCACAAAGTGATTGTTCATTTCACTATTCAGCAGGGAAGGATTATGAAATGGAAGATTAAGATCATCAGTCCATATAGCGGTAGTTTTTCCTCCCAGTGAAGCTACTCTTGCAGAATTGGTGAGATTAAGGAATGCATAGGTATATTTACCCCCCAACTGTGCATTCACAATAAGAGGGATGAAGAATATAAGAAAAGAGAAAATTGATTTCTTTTTCAGCATCCGGATGATAAATTATAAGGGCTCAAACCTACAAAAAAACGAATAGTATTGCAAAATATTGCTTTCTCATTGTAAACTCCAAAGGTTTATTAACTTTGAAGTTTAAGATCATAAATCAGCCCTGTGATCCCTCGATCCCGTGATCCCTCGATCCCTCGATCCCTCGATCCCGTGATCCCGTGATCCCTCGATCCCGTGATCCCTAATACTATGGACTATTTGTTTATCATACAAGGTGAAGGACGAGGGCATATGACCCAGTCAATAAGCCTTTCACAGGCTCTGGAAGAAAATGGACACAGAGTCTCTTCAGTTTATGTTGGGATAAGCCCGGGCAGAAAACCACCTGAATTTTTTATTGAATATTTTAGTAACAAACTCCGGTATTTCAGAAGCCCCAATTTTATTTTATCTGCCGACAAAAAGGGGATACACATTTTGTATTCTTTTGCTTATAATCTTTTACGGGCACCTGTATACATTTTTGAAATCTTCAGACTTTTGGTAATTATCAGAAAAACTAAGGCTGACAGGATAATAAATTTTTTTGATATGATAGGTGGGCTGGCTTATTTATTTTCTCTATCAGGTAAACCTTTTTATGTAATATCACATCACTTTTTTTTAAACCACCCTGATTTTCATTATCCATTAAGATATCCTGTACAGAGAATGTTACTTAAAACATACGCATTTATTTGTGCACTCGGAGCGGATAAGAAAATAGCACTAAGTTTTACTGACAATCCTGATATGCCTGAGAGGAAATTATTTGTTACTCCCCCCATGTTGCGAAAAGAGATAACAGGCATGGAACCTGTTACGGGAAGCTATATTCTTGTATATATCCTGAATTCAGGATTTCTGGCTGAGATAAGGGAATATTGTATGAAAAATCCAGGCAGGGAGGTAGTAGTTTTTACAGATGGAGTTACTGATACTGCAACGCCATTGGACAACCTCAGGATTGAACCTTTGTCGGGAGATAAGTTCCTGGCTGCCTTGAAAAGTTGTAATATGATTATCTGTTCGGCAGGGTTCGAAACTATTACTGAAGCCGCATACTTGGGGAAAAAAGTATGGGTTATTCCCACCAGGAACCATTATGAACAGGAGTGCAATGCTGCAGATGCAGAAAGAGCAGGTGTGGCAAAGAAAATCAATACATTTGATGCATTCAGTGAAACTGAGTACCCCGTCAATGATCATAATACTTCAACAATTACTTTCTGGTTTGATCAGAATCCGCAAAAGATACTGAGATTAATTACATAGACAGATATGTTTTATATGTTTACCTGATCGTTTTAATTTAATTATGAATAATGAATGAGTCAACTCTGAAAAGTCATAATTATTTCAAATGGCGCCACAGATTCACAGATTAATTTGTGTTAATTGATAATCTAAGTAATCTGAGCAATCTGTGGCAATTCTTTCTTTTATAATTGAAAATTTATATTTTCGGAGCAGGCTCATTAATAAAAAATCTTTATTTTGAGTTCCTAAAAAATATTCATTTATGAAAAGTATAAATAATTCCCGGCGTCAATTTATCGGAAAATTGATCCTGGCAGGAATGGGAGCCTCAGTAACCCTGAAAACTTCCGCTTCATTAAGAAACAATAAAAAGAAAAAATCACCGGAAGAGACACAGGAAGCATTGACATCTGAGGTTCTGCATCATAAAAAGATCATTGTGGTATGGGGAGGCTGGGCAGGTCATGAACCTGAAGCCTGTGTAAACCGGTTTATTCCATGGATGAGAGATAACGGAGCAGAAGTGTCCGTATTCAATTCACTGGAAGTATATACAGATGAGTCTTTAATGGCTGGTGCTGATATGATCCTTCAGTGTTATACACAGGCGACAATAACCAGGGAACAGGAATCAGGCCTGCTAAATGCAGTAAATAATGGAGCAGGATTAGCAGGATGGCATGGAGGTCTTTGTGATTCATTCCGGAGTAATGTGAATTATCAGTTCGCAACAGGGGGGCAATGGGTTGCACATCCCGGGAATATAATTCCCTACAGGGTGAATATAGTTGATAAAGCTGATAAGGTTACTAAAGGTTTGAATGACTTTGATATGAAAAGTGAGCAATATTTCATGCATGTTGATCCTAATGTTAAGGTTCTTGCAACTACTACTTTTAGCGGAGAACATGCTTCCTGGATTGAGGGGGCTGTGATACCGGTAGTATGGAAAAAAATGTTCGGGAAGGGAAGAGTTTTTTACAGCTCATTAGGGCATGTGGAAAAAGATTTCGATGTGCCGGAAGTAACAGAGATCATGAAACGGGGAATTTTATGGACAGTTCAAAGCAGGCATGTTAATGCTGAAGAATGGATAAACCCGGTGTATAAATAAATTACATTATGACATCAGATACAGGATTCTCTCAGAATACAAAAAAGGCTTCTTCAAGCATACCTGAAATAGGTATTGGGATGATTGGGTATGCTTTTATGGGTAAAGCACATTCAAATGCATATAAAAAAATCCCTTATATGATATATCCTCCTCCGGCTTATCCTAAGCTGATTGCTATCTGTGGAAGAAATGAGGAAGTTCTTGCTGAAACAGCAAACAGATTTGGTTATGCCAGATATTATACAGACTGGAAGGACCTTATCAATGATAAGGACATAGATATCATCAATAATGGGGGCCCTAACAGTTTACATGCAGAACCTTCTATAAGAGCCGCTGAAAACGGGAAACATGTCATTTGTGAAAAACCTTTGGGCCGGAATACAGAAGAATCGTTAAGAATGTATGAGCTCGTAAGGAAAGCGGGAGTGAAACACATGACTGCCTTTAATTACCGTTTTGTTCCGGCAGTCATACAGATGAAAAACCTGCTTGACAGTGGTATGCTAGGCAGAATCTATCATTTCAGAGCTGTATATTTGCAGGAATGGGGACATCCCATGTATCATACTCCTCACCAGTGGAGGATGAACAAAGCTGAATCAGGCAGCGGGGCTATCGGAGATATCGGGGCTCATATTATTGATCTAGCTCATTTTCTTATCGGGGGGATCAGGTCTATTGACGCTATAGCCAGGACATTTATCAGCGAACGCGCCGGGCAGGATAATAAAATGCATAAAGTGGATATTGACGATGCTTTTGTGGCAACTGCAGAATTTGAGAACGGTGCTATCGGCACATTTGAAGCAACAAGACTGGCTACGGGAAGAAAAAATTATAATCATATTGAGATAAACGGAGAAAATGGCAGTATTGAATTCAATCTCGAGAGATTAAACGAGCTGAATGTTTACTGGGTTCATGATGAACCTAAGGAAACAAAGGGATTTCACAATGTTATGATCTCTGAGCCACATCACCCCTGGTGGAGCCACTGGTGGCCTCACGGGCATATTATTGGCTGGGAACATACATTTATTCATGAATTTGCTCATTTCCTCGACTGTGTTGTTAATGATCATAAAGTAACTCCTTATGGTGCTGATTTTTACGATGGTGTGAGAGCATCAGTGATTTGTGATGCAATTATGGCATCTTCTGAAAGCAGGAGGAGGGTGGATATAAAATACCCGGAGAGGTAGGTGGGTGATTAAGTAAATGAGTAAATAAGTAGAGACAGGGCATGCCCTGTCTTTTTAGAAGTAAATATTAAAACCGGATAAATGAAAAGAAGAAAATTTATCATCAATAACAGTCTGGCTGCCGGGGCCATAGTTTTGAACCCTGCAGGTTTGATAAGGTCTGACAGATCATTATCAGGAAAAAATTTTATATCCCGAAGACCTGCTTCGGGAGACAGAACTTTTATCAATACCGAAATTGAAAATACTATTAAGGAAATCAAATCAAAAATTGCAGATAAAGAATTAGCCTGGATGTTTGAAAATTGCTTTCCCAACACACTGGATACTACTGTAGATTATGAGGAAATAGACGGTAAACCTGATACCTTTATCATAACCGGCGATATTGATGCAATGTGGTTAAGGGATTCAACGGCACAGGTCTGGCCTTATATGCCGTTTATCAATAAAGATGATAAGTTGAGAAAGTTAATTCTTGGACTGGTAAACCGGCAGGTTAAGTGCGTATTGACAGATCCTTATGCAAATGCATTTTATAAAGACCTGACAAAAGAATCGGAATGGAAAAGCGATATTCCTGAACCTGCCCCGGGAATACATGAAAGAAAATGGGAAATAGATTCACTTTGTTACGTTGTGAGGCTTTCCCATAAGTATTTTAAGATTACAGATGACAGATCGGTTTTTGATAAGGAGTGGGATAAAGCAATGAGGCTTATTGTAAGGACTTTTAAAACTGAACAACGGAGAGACGGCTCTTCACCATACTATTTTATCAGAAGAACTTCCGTAATGATCGATGCTCCGCCTTTTAATGGAACAGGCAGGCCAATTAAGCCCACAGGCATGATATGTTCCATGTTCCGTCCATCTGATGATGCCACACTATTCCCCTTCCTCATCCCTTCCAATATTTTTGCCGTGCTTTCCCTGCGCCAGCTTGCAGAAATATATAGTGAGGTATTAAATGATGTTCTTTTTGCTAAAGAATGTGCTGATCTGGCCGAAGAAATAGATAAAGCCATAAAGAAATCCGGGATATCTGTGCATCTTGATTTTGGTGAAATATACGCTTATGAAGTCGATGGATTTGGCAATAAGATCTTCAAGGATGATGCCAATGTGCCGTCACTTATGTCATTGGCATATCTGGGTGCACATAGTCCGGATGATCCCCTGTATCAAAGAACCCGGAAATTCTTGTTAAGCGATTCAAATCCATATTACCTGAAAGGACTTGCTGCTGAAGGTCAGGCCAGTCCGCATACAGGAAAAGAAAAAATCTGGCCAATGGGTATAATCCTCCGTGCAATGACAAGCGTGGATGAAAACGAGATAATATATTGTTTAAAGATGCTTAAAAGCACTCATGCAGGTACCGGCTTTATGCATGAGGCCTTTCATAAAGACAATCCCGATGATTTTAACCGGTCATGGTTTGCATGGGCGAATACTCTGTTTGGTGAGCTGATTATAAAAATCTATCATGAACGTACCGGTATTTTATCTGTGAAACTTTAATAGTATGAGCATTCTAAATTCATAATCATGCTGTGAACATGTGAATTTACAATAACATAATTCATTTTTTCCGATGAAAACAAGTTAATACTCGGATATATTATTCGGTCTGTATTCCTTTGTTATCCCAAGTTCAGCCATTCTTTGCAGAAAGTCTTCATTTTTTTCTCCCGGACTGGGCCACACATCACCAGGAATATGTTCCGTTTTCATGATTTCTTCTATTTTTTTAACGACATCCGGAAATTTGGCAGACAGGTTTTCATTTTGCCCAGGATCATTAATAAGGTCAAATAATTCAAAATTTCCATCAAAATTTTTATATCCATACCACTTATTCATTCTCACTGCTTGTTCTCCTTTAAATTCCCAGTAAAGAAATTCATGTTTTTTTTGTTTATTATTCTGACCTAACAATGTGGGTAGAATGGAAATTCCATCGGTGTCGGGAGGATTCACTCCAATAATCTCAGCAACAGTAGGTAAGAAGTCCCAGAATGCCCATATATGATCATTTACCTGTCCCTGTTTAATATATTTTGGCCAACGAACCATTGAAGGAACATGAAATGCTCCGTTATATATTTCACCTTTTCCTCCGCGGGTTGGAGATATTTTATTAAAAAATTCTGCGCTTGTAACTTCTCCAGGTTTCTCATTACCTGGTGTATTACCATTATCAGATGCAAAAAGAATAAGAGTGTTGTCATCAATTTTAAGTTCCTTTAATAGATCCAGCACCTTTCCCACTCCATAATCCATCCTGGTAACCATAGCGGCATAAATTTTATGAGACAGGGGCCAGTCTTTATTAGTATAGATCCCTAATTCCGGGACAATAAAAGAACCATGTGGAAGTGTATAGGCCAAATACAGGAAAAACGGATTATCGATGTTTTTCCTAATAAATTCCAGGGATTTTTCGGAATATACATCGAAAGCATATTTTGCTTTTAAGGGATCATCAATGCCTTTTGGATGACAAACGCCATTTTTATCGTAAAACTGATCACTCCTGTAATTTGCGTGATGCGTACCGTTTTCCGGGAAATAAACACGCTCATTATTATGATATAGAAATTCAGGATAATGATTATGTGCATGCTGCTGGTTCAGGTATCCGAAAAAATCATCAAATCCCATTCTGCCAGGAGTACCATATTGGTTATGTACAGCAAGTCCCCATTTGCCATAAATGCCTGTTGCATATCCTGCTTCTTTTAGCAACATGGCTACAGTATAATCACCTTCACGCAATCCTTCCCGATAATTAAACATGCCTAATGAATTATCTCTTACCCTTGCATGTCCAGAATGTTTACCTTCCATAAGACAAGAACGTGAAGGTGCACAAACTGCACTACCGGCATATGCGTTTGTGAACTTAATTCCTTCGGTAGCGATACGATCAATATTAGGAGTCTGGATCTTTTTCTGCCCGAAACAACCAAGGTCTCCATAATTCAGGTCATCAGCGAGTATAAATATAATATTAGGTTTTTCTTTAATAGTCTGGAGATCATTTCTTTGTGAAACCGGTTTACTGTTACAGGAAAACAATAGACATCCTGTAACAAGATTAATTGTAAGTGCAGTTCTTTTCATTTCTCAATTATTTAGCTAATCCTTATTAATTCATTATGTAACTTTAAAACAAGCAGGTTTCATCATATTAATTTTGTAGCAGCCAATAATATATTGGTTTGGTTTCCTTATTTATTAGGAGGAGCAAATTTCTTATCATTGCCAGCTCTGTTAATACAGTATTAAGAATGAACTCGTTTTCCATCCTTTCACTCAGAAAGTTTAATAGCAAATATATGTATAATTAATATTTTAAGAATTTTATGGTTACTTGAGAGAGTGTAATTAATAGAGCAAGATTCTTACTAGTGATTGCCAATCATTTTATTTAAATTATATTTATTACTTGATTTGGTAATATGGGAGAATAAGTATACATTTCTTTTACACTAAACTTTTAAATACTATGACTACTCAACCTTAATTTTTTAATAATTTTGGATACATCATTACTTAACGTTAAAACTGCACGCTTCAGGTTTTACGAAGAACTTAATGATTTCCTGCCGGAGAACAGGAAAAAAGTTGCTTTCAATTATGAGTTCAAAGGGAATCCTTCAATAAAGGAAGCCATTGAGTCTCTAGGTGCGCCTCATGTTGAAGTTGACCTGATACTTGTCAACGGGAAATCAGAGGATTTTACATACAAACTAAGAGAGGGTGATGATGTAGCAGTATATCCTGTATTTGAATCACTGGACATCAGTCCCCTGATCAGATTACGCGATAAACCCCTGAGGGAGATTAAATTTATTCTTGATGCCCACCTGGGCAGACTTGTTAAATACCTGAGATTATGTGGTTTCGATACTCTTTTTAATAACCGGGACACTGATCGTGAAATAGTGAACATAGCAGTGAATGAAAAAAGAATTATCCTTACCCGTGACAGGGAAATGCTGAAAAATAAGCTTGTCACGCACGGTTACTGGATACGATCGCAGGATCCGATAGAGCAGCTTAAGGAGGTAATAGTACGGTTTGATATTAAAAACCAGGTCTGTCTTTTTACTCGCTGCATGAGATGTAATAATATTCTCGAGGATGTAAGGAAAGAGGATATTATAGAGCAGCTTAAGCCCCGGACCAGGCAATTCTATGACAGTTTCAAACGCTGCCCGGGATGTAACCGGATTTACTGGAGTGGATCGCATCATGAAAGAATGGAGAAGTTTGTGAAAGAGATTATTTCCTTTAGATTCTAATATCTTACTGTATATTATATGTTTTTTATGGATGGTATTGAAATTCCGGATGAACAAGAGATCATATGTGTTAAATTAATGAAACTTGGAAACCTTTCTAACTTCAGGATTTTATAAAAAATATTTCATTTTAACAGTGATTGTTATTCTATCCTCTATTGAATATTGTATATCACAAACTTTCAATATTAGAGAAACTATTGATTCACTGGAGACGCTCATTAATCATTTACCAAGAACGGAAATTATAAGTTTCTATCACACGTCATATCATGATAGGTATCGCTTAAAATTCAATGAATTTACTAACCAGATAGTAGTTAAGTCGTTTCGATACAAACCAAAATCAATATTCAGAAATGGAGAAAAGAGTAAAGCTATTATTCCGGTATCAGATCTCCATCCCGACGGAATAACGATAAGGTACAATGAAGATAGTACAAATTTGGGCTTGTTTTTTTATACGGCAAATAATATAAGAACAATTGTAGGCAAATCATATTATCAAGGTATTTATCATTTCGGAGATCTTAGCGACAGGTTATATATTGGAGATTGGAATTGCCGGGAATACGAAGAAACTATTAAAACTATACAGGAATTATTGATCAGAATTATCTTGCAAAAAACAAAATGGAGTATATGTGATACGCCAAATACAAATGGTTTTCCTATTCACAAAAAACTGGATTCTGTGGAAGTTGTATCTAAAGGAAATTATCATATCAATAATGAATTCTTCTTAAACAACCATATTGATACGCCAGCTTTATTTGGGAACTCAAAAACCGAACAGGAGAATAGAGTATTTGTTAAAAAGTACATAGCAGATCGTGTTGATGATTATAATATTGAGCAAGGCATTGGAATTGTCGGATCAATTATTGTTTCTAAGAGTGGAAAAGTAAAAGATTTCTTGCCAATAAAATGTAATGATGCTGTTAAATTCAATGAAATAAAACAATTGTTACTTAGAATGCCAAAATGGACTCCAGGAATTTATGATGGGATGAAGATTAATGTAAGTCAAGTATTGATATTATAATCCTTGTATCCAATAAAAGTTAATCTTCATGCAGTGAGTAATTACTACCCATCATTCCAAAAAATCTACGACATGAGAAAGCTTATTTTTTTGACATTTTTTCTTGTTATTCATAACTATTTATTATCAGGTCAGAATAGTAATTGTGAATGTGATACAACAATATTTTTAATGGTGAAACAAATGCCACTCTATTTTGGTGATTTTGAGGAAAGACTCAATGAAATTTCTTCAAAGTTAACTCCCGAAATGAAGTCCTTTATTAGAAATAATGATGTACATATTAAATTAGTGGTTACATGTAAAGGCGAGGTTAAAATCAGATCATTTTCGGAAGATTTTGATTCATTCTGCCGACTTTTAGAGGATGAGCTAAACAAGCTTAACTGGATACCAGCAAAGAATAATGAAGAAGCAGTTAATTTTCAATCGATATTACCTGTAAGAATCTATAATTTTAAATTATTTTTTCCTCTTCCTATGATATTTAAGATGGCAAAAGGTATGTATATGACAGGTGTAATTATAGATGAAGATTCAAATCTACCAATACCTGATGCAATGCTAATAACAAGATATAATGACTATCCATATATTTCCAATGAACAAGGTGAAGTGGGATTTTACTGTGGGCCGGGTGATGTAATTGAAGTTAATCATGTTAATTATCAAACAGTTACTTTTTCTGCAATTGAACAAACTACTTATAAGATTCAATTAAAAAATGTTATTTACAATTTAGAAGCGCATGATTTAATTAAATATAATCCTAAGAAACTTCCAAATAGAAATTATAATTGCAAATACAATGATTTCATATATAATAAAATTAATAATTCTCATATTATAGGATATAATGATAAAAATGGCTCGAAAATGGCAGAATTTAATGAAGGGTATGGGTGTTTGTATAACTACTTGTCTGAAAAATTTGTTCTTCCTAAAGATGCTGAAAAAAGCGGATATATTGATACTGTAACAGTTTCTTTTACAATTTATGAGGATGGTTCCGTTGCAAATGTTGAATTATCTGACGTTCTGGATTATGGATTAAACCAATCGATAAAAGACTTATTTTATAAGATGCCAAAATGGAGACCTTGTACTCAATTAGGCGAAAAACTCCCACAACAATTTGAAATACAACTAATTATCGGAGTAAATAAATATTGGGAAAAAATATATAGGAAATAATTGAGTTACATAAGATAATTATTTAATCACAAGATCAAATTTGATTAGCCAAATAAAACTTCTACTTCATTAAAAAACGAGCAGATATTTCTATTTATCCATTTCTGATTTTTTGTTTGAATATTAGAAAATATGGTTTAATTTTATTTAATGGATGCTGTTTGGATTAGATAATAATACATGGATTGAGAAGATCTGTGAAAGAGGATTAAATATTTAAGCACATTAGTGGTCGCACAATAAGAGCATTTATATCAATTAAAAAGAATAATAATGAAGGAAAGGTTTAAAACTCTTTTAATGATTTTGATAGTTTTTTTCATTGGTTGCCATAACCCGAAAAACAAAACTATCCAGGTAAAAATCAATAAAAATATAGAAACATTATTTATCCTTTATCCCTTAGTTGATATAGGAGCACCTCCTCCGACGAATAAATCTCTTTGTAGTAAGGCTTATATAGAGTTTGGTGCATATAAGAAACATGACGCTGTAAAATTATTGGATACAATAATTTCTCGTACAGATATTTCAGAACCCGTAAATTTAGTCCTGCATTTTTCCGAATTACCTGACATTAAACAAATTTATTCTATTGATACCAGTATCCTTAAAATAATTTCCGGGCAAAATGATATGAACATAGGGCAAAACTTAATTGATGATTTTATAATTAAATTCTTTGATTTTTATAAAGAAGCAAACGTCGAATCATTTTTTACTGATCATAATAAATATTATAAAAAAGCTATAAAAAATGTCACGAAAAACCTGCCACCAAAAGATTTTGTTAAGACAATGGAACAATATTATGGTCAGGTAAACCAGAAATATATTTTAAATCCCTCACCTGTTTTATATCCTGGTTTTGGATTTGGAGCAAGGATAAGAACAGAAGATGGCTTGTTAGTATTCAATACATTTAGTCCATTAAACAAGTTAGATGATGACTCAGAAATTTTATTTGATTTTAATAATTACAAAGAAATACGGGATTTGGCTGTACATGAATTTGGTCATTCTTTTGTCAACCCTATAACCGAATTACCTGAAAATATTAAAAAAATAAATCAATACTCTTATTTATTTAGTCCTATTGAAAGAGATATGTTACCCACATATGGTACTTGGTGTATATGTGTTACTGAACATTTAGTTCGCTTAGGTGAAATAAGGATTGCTTTGGTAATGAATGATAGTTCAACTGCAAATAAAATTCGAAGAGAAAATATAGAAATTGAAAAATTTATCTATTTACCATATTTAGAGGAAAAAATAATTGAATACGAAAAAAATAGAGAGATTTATAAAACTTTTTCAGATTTCTTTCCTGAATTAATAAGAGTTTTTTCAAAAATTGATACAACCAAAATAAACATTTAATTAATTTAAAAATAGTCGATAACAGAAAATATGATCTTCTATGCAGAAAAATAATCATCAATGTAAACTGAAGTTAAATTCTATTTTGATACTCCTTATCTTTCAAGCCTGTGCAGTAATTTATATGGATTTATCAAAATCGCATCCTTTAGATGCAATTGAGGAAGACCTCAAGACTGGATTAATATTAAGGATTCCAAAAAATAAAAAAGCATTTATCACAAATATGGTAAGTATTGAAATATTGCAAGATTCTGCAAGAGTTTTAGCATCAGAAATTCCATGGTATTCAAATACAAGCTTTAAATTGAATGAAGGAGAATATATTGTTAATACGCATGTTCATTATATGAATCATAGTATCTGGAAAACATCAGATAGTATATTTTTATTAAAAAATGAAATAAAAAACATCCAAATTAAATATCCATTTTTAGCGACAGGAAAACCTAAAGTGACAATTATCTAATTACAATATAGCCTTTTGAATCATATAGGAATTGGAATTATGGGCTAAAAAGAGATTTGTTTATAAACAAGTTAGAGCGCATAAAGAAGAAATACCCTAACATTGATGATTTTTTTATAATTTTGGTAAAAAGTAAAAGATGAAAACAAGTGATATTAGAAATAATTTTCATAGCCTGATTGATCGGATTGAAAATGATCCTCTATTGATGAAGTTTTATGATCTTATGATTAAATCGACATCAACTAAGGAAGGCCAACTATACAAACAGTTAACAGACGAGCAGAAGAATGTTCTGTTGCTTGCGGAGGAGGAGTCGAACGACCATACAAATCTGATCTCTTACAATCAACAAAAAAAGAAGCATCAGAAATGGCTTTAGAAATTGAGTGGTCAAAGCGGGCTGACAAAAGTTTTGATCGGATTATTGATTTTCTCCAGGCTGAATGGGGAGATCAAGTAGTTAAGGCATTCGTTAAAAAAATATATGACTTTCTTGAAATTTTAGCTGAGTTTCCCGAAATAGGTTCAATACAGGTTCAAGAAAGAGGGATTCGGGGATTTACCGTAATAAAACAAGTAATTGTATTTTATAAGATTCAAGGTAAATCGATTATCCTGATAGATTTTTTTGATACCCGACAAAATCCAAAAAAGAAAAAATATTAAAAAGTCCCACAATAAAAAAAAGAGCCTATTGCTGATTTTAATAAGCTCTTTCTTTCTCACGTGACCCCGGCGGAATCACAAACAACAAAGGCCTGCATCTCTGCAAGCCCCGTCATCATTGTATTTCACCAAAATCACAATAGCGTTCTTTTACGCTGGTAGCAATCTGGTATCAAAAATAATAAATAATTAAATATCTTTTCCTACTGTGAGTAACTTTATGATTTGTAAACTGTTGCGAACCTGATCAGACAGTTTTTTTGATTCGTTGTAAAGAATTTCAAGTTCACCCATTGTTAAAGTAAAATGTTCCACCTTCTGTTCAAGCCTCCTGCGTAAGATATTTGGAACATTATCGCTCCATAATACGGATGCAACACCGCTTTTATTTATGAGCGGACTCTCGATCCAAGTTCCGAGAACACCATCATACGTATTTCTGGAAAATGTCCTTTGTGAATACCCGGGACGGCCTTCTTCTGTAAACTCCAACGTAACAGAATGCTCGTCCTCCTGAACAATCACAAATTTATCCCATTTTCCGGTAAATAGTTTTTCATTCCTTTTTAACGGCCTTAACGAGAACAATACTTTAGCCTGTTTGAAGGTAGGTTTCATAAGTGGATTTTATTATCTGCACAAATCTACGGCTTTGTTTCCGTTTTTGGAATATCTCAGGTTAATTAAATCCACCGGTAATTCCTCCGGGAATAAAGGGCTGTAATTCTTGTTTATCCAGTCCCTGATTACTTGCTCTTTGATCTCTCCACCTTCGTAAGGAAGGCGAGAGATAAATTCCCATTTGAACTGCTGGTATAATCGCTGAGCTACTTCAGGAGTGGTAAAGTGGATCAGAATATTCAGCGCAAGGTCTGAGGGGCCGGAACCGCCGTATCCCCATTCAAAACCATTCGGGCTGTGTTTAGTGATAATCTGATGGATATTTACTACAGACTGATTACCTCTGCGAGAAAGAATAATAGTACCTTTAAAATCTCCTTCTGTAATATGGTGTTTATCCTTATCTGGTTTAAAGGAGAAATCTTTATCTAAAAGCTTTTTCCAACAAACCGAACCGATCCCCCTTGCTATGCTCAGGGGAGCGGTTATAGGTCGGTTACATATTGAACATCTCATGCAGTAAGTTTTTTAAAGAATGATTGATTACTGAGGTTTTGCATTGCATACAGAATAGCTTCGATTTCCTCTTTGCTTAATTTAGTTTCCTGTGCATCCTCGCTGTCATCTTTATATAAGGAGAACAGTTTATGCTTATGAATGTAAGCCGTGAAAAGCGCTTTTTCAGCTTTCCTTTTCTCCTTTGCAAACAGGGATTTATGAAATTCAATTTTATCCAGGGCATCTGCATATTCCATCGCTGTCAACTCAACACTGATCTGACTTTTATACCATCTGGAAATATAGAATTTGAGATTCCTGTACGAACATGATGCAATGGTCTGAATGATTATTTTCTTCTGGTAACTCCCCCTGTATTTAAAATAATACTCCCGTGTTTCTTCATTGGATAAGTCAGACAGGGTAAGATCATATTTCTTTAATAACTCCTCTAATTTGTTCTTTGCAGCAACAGCTTCCCCCATAAATCCCTTATCTGCCAGTTCCTTGATTTTTCGAAGTTTTTCTTTTATTGTTTCCATAGTTTTATGCAGTTAATTTTTTACTTTCAAGTTCTTCGCCGTCAGTTTTAACCGTTTGCGAACCCCACATTTTCCGGATTTCGTTAAGGTCATACCTGACTTTATTAAATTTTACATACGTTCCATGATGCCAGTACCATGCTATTTTACTACCGGAGAACTTAAATCCGATTTCTTTCAGGTATTCTTTGTACTGTTTTGTTTCTCCGGTTAACCAAATCCAACTGCCTATAATCTCAATGTTTACACCTTTCAAGTTGAATACACGGGCAATCATTTCAGCAAATGGATAAATAGTATTCTCTTCCTGTTTAGCCCTTTCCCCGGTATAGGAATTATTGATTAACTGCTTGGAGATTTTCTCATACAGGGTATTTATTTCCTGCATGGTGCGCAGGTCTCCACCTCTGTCTGGGTGATGAATGAGTGCAAGACGGTAATATTCCTTTCTTAACTCATTCAGGTCGGTAATGTTTACAAAGTATTTCATAACATAGTCATTACCGTAAAACCATTCTTTTGGAAATATGCCCTGAACCTCTCCATGGTAGGGATTAGATAGAACTGAATTTGTTCTTCGATCTCTTTAACAGAAGTTTTGGCGTTGATTATTTCGCCTTCTTCATCAGTTCCCGCAATAATAGCATTACCGGACAGTGGATAAACAAATCTGTCAAGCGTGAATCCGCCAACCTGATCTTTGAGGTATCCTTCCTCGTCCACAAATATTGCATCCCTGTTTAATAAGGATACCGGACATTCAATCACTCTGCAATTTATCTGTTTATAAAATGCCTCGAGGGTGTTCTCGATTTCGATTTCTTTTACCTGACGGTTTACTACGTCGATAAAAATTACTTTTACTTTCATGATTTGTGATTTTGGTAAAACAATTTGATAACTGAAATAATCTCCTTCTTTGTAGGATTATTGCCGTATTGAAGGCGAACCTGTTCGGAAATAGCTTTTATATCATTTACACAGACAGGATCGTAACCGGCAATGAGTTCTGATATTATCTTTCTGAACCTGTACATACTGAGGTATAAAACCGTTCGACTTCTTCATCTATCATCTCAAGCAAGTCCTCGTAATGCAGTTCATATAAAGCATTTCCAAGTCCGTTTTTAAGATTGATAAAGATTCCTGATTCGTCACCAACCCGGTACTTTCTGTATGCAGCACATTCCTTTTCAATTCTGCGCATTATCCATGTCCTGAGTTCCATAATTCACGAATTTTGAAATGAATACTTCCCAAAGTTCCTCAGGATCAATTTCCTGAGTAGTGTCAGGGTAATGAAGTAAGAGATACTTAACAAACTTCAAACGATAACCTGTTTTAGAATTTGCAAAACCATTCCCGAGTTCCTGTTGGATATCGGAAAGATGGCTCAGAATTACTGTGCTTAGTTTAACTTTCATGATTAATGATTTTGGTTCTTAATTATATTAAACTTACTCAATATAAATTAATTAAACAAGCGTTTTGCTGATCATTTATATACTAATACGTATAATTATTCACTATAGCTTGTTTTGATCTGTGTAAGAATAAAATGTATTATCGGCAATAATGATATGGTCAAGCACCTGAACATCCAATAAGCTGAGTCCGGTTTTGAACTTCGAGGTTATCAGATTGTCAGCTTCCGAAGGATTTTCATTTCCACTGGGGTGGTTATGTACCAATATAACTGAGGAGGCAAGAAGTTCAATTGCACGTTTGGCAATCAGCTTTACATCAACGACAGTTCCGGAAACACCTCCCTGGCTGATTCTTTTGAATTCTAATACCTTGTTGTTTCGGTTCAGGTACATCGCCCAGAATTCCTCGTGCTGAAGATCCGCCAGTACCGGTTGCATCATTTCAAAGGCATCTTTGCTCGCTGTGATTCTTTTCTTGTTTAAAGCTTCCCTGTGTTGCCTTCTTCTTCCTATTTCAATGATTGCCATTAGACGGCATGCTTGCGCCCGGGAAAGTCCGGAATCTACCAATGACTGGTAGTCCATTTTAGCTACATCCGGTAATCCTTTGTTTAGAATTGCTTCCGCTGCTTTGTCGGAGTTTTTCCCTCCAACAACGAATGAAACCAGTTCCTTGTCGGATACATAGTCCATTCCTTTTTCCATAAATTTTCTGTATTCCATGATTGATGATTTTGGTTTAAGCGGATAGGAGGGAAGTTACTCCCTCCGCAGCCGGGATTCTCGGCTTACTCCCTTGCACCCGTTTTGCTATTCAACGTAAGGCTCAAACTGAGTTAATAAGCTTCCGCTTGACTCAACCGACAACAGGTATCCGAATTCTTTGGGATTTCTAACTGCATCAGTAATCTGAGGTATAATGAAACCTTTCTTGAATATTTCTACCTGTTCTTTTGTAAGGATATTTGATACATCAGGATCATCTGAGGTTTCAATTCCGACCATTTCATCAGCCAGTTGAAGAAGTCTGTTTTTAAGTACATAAGCGTTTCTGTTATTTTGATAGTTAATAAACGCCTTTTTTGCTTCGGAGTAAATCTGTTGAATTGTCATGATTTTATGGTTTTGATTGTTTTATGTATCTAACTTACACATAATAAATGAAATATGCAAGCTCCGAACCAAAACATTTATACTAAAAGGGATAAAAAATGAAATATTTTTCTGGATGAAAAGAGGAAATTAGAGATTACAAACAAAGTGAATTCATGTTTTTGTTATTATATTGTTTAATTTTTTTGGAATAATTATTAATAAAGTTGCTTTGATTATTAAAAAAGTTGCTTTAATTTTATTAATGAAATGTAATCTACCAAGAACGATTTAACAAATATTTAGACTGCACTTCATAAAATAAGTATTCTATGGGATATTTCAAGTAGATATTAAGTTTAACCATAAAACAAATAACAATGACAAAACTGCAAAAACAGATTAGACATCGCGATGCTGGAACAGGGAAATATGTTACAGAAGAATACGCGAAAAGGCATCCCAAAACAACAGTTAAAGAAACTGACAAGATAAAAAGGAGAACGAAATAAGATCAATACAAGAAATATGAATAAAGGTTCAAAAAAAGGAGCTATACATTGGTAGTTTCAGAATTTTTAATATTTCAAATTACTTAAAAAGATAATGAATTTCTTATTTTGGAATTTAAACAAGAAAAAAATCGGGAAATATATAAGCGATTTATGTGAGGATTATAATATTGATATCCTAATAGTTGCAGAATCTTCTTATATTGGAAGTGAATTGTTAATAGAGCTTAATAAGGATAAGGTAGAGTTCTTTCCTCAAAATCCAATAAGTCAATGCAAGAAGATACAAATATATACAAGATTTCATTATGATTTTATTGCCCCAATTTTTGAAGAAAACAGATTAACAATTAGAGAATTAACTCTACCTTACGTGGATAAAATATTAATTACAGCAATTCATTATTTTGATAAATATAATCATTCTGATGAAAGTCAATCTGAAGAAGCTAGTATTATAATTAAAAAAATAGAAGAAGTTGAAAATAATTATAATAATACAAAAAATTTAATTGTTGGAGATTTTAATATGAATCCTTTTGAAAAACCGTTAATTAAAGCTAATGGATTTAATGCTACAATGTCCAGTAAAATAGCTTCACAGGAAATTAAAACAGTACAAGGAAATCAATTTAAGTACTTTTACAATCCTATGTGGAGCCTATTTGGAGACTTGTATTCATGCCCGGAAGGAACTTATTATTATAAACATGCTGAATATATAAATTATCAATGGAATATTTTTGATCAAGTATTACTTAGACCAGAATTAATAAATTACTTTAACAAAAAAAGTTTAAAAATCATATCAAAAATTGGAAAAAAGAATATACTTCTTGATCAAAATCATATTCCTAATAAAAATGATTTTTCTGATCATTTACCTATAACTTTTTCACTTAATTTGATTAATAATAAAAATTAAATAATATGTCAGCAACCAAAAATTTATGGCCGGAATTCAAACCGGAAAAATTAGTGAGTCCTAAAACACTAATGATTGAACAAGCCAATTTTTTAAGTGAATCAACTAAAAAGGTACTTATTGGAGAGGTCTCTTCTAACAATATACCTGGGAAAAAAGATCAAATTGTACATACGTTTAAAATAGTTGCTCCAACATTAAATAATTATAAATTTGCTCTCTTCACTGTACAGCATGGTTTAATGTTTTATCCTTTATCAATCATCTTTCAAGGAAAGAGAGAAATTTTAAATGAGGAGAATGCATTAATTAATAAGATGCGAGAAATATTTAATGACGAACACGCACAAAGAATAGTACAATCGTTATACTCACAAAGTATATCATAAAAAACGAACAGACAATATTTTTATCTGCCCGTTTCCTGATATATTGATTGTTAATTTTGGTTATGCCCCGTGATGTTCTGCCGGTAACAGTTCTTTATAACGCTATGAACAAATTCCCGGCCTTTCTCTGTCCAGTAAGTATGAATTGCAGTATGCTGATTTCCTTCATAATCTGTGTACGTGGTTGTTTTTGTACTGATATATCCCTTGTCCTGATACCTGTGGTATAACACCCATGTATTCCCGCTCCGGTAAATGACATTCAGTTTATGTAAAATCCGGTTCAGGCTGACTGCACTCATTCCGAGTTCTTTTGCAATGACATTCGTCGCAATAAGGCTTTCGCTTTGCAGGACATCATCGTAATATTCAACTTTCGGTGCAACAAGCATCAATTGTTGTTTAGAGAGTTGCAATTGCATTTCCAAGGCTTTAGTCCGGTTTGCAAGGATTTCATTTGCCCTGCAAAGAATAAAATCCTCATTTCTCAATAGTGCTTCCCGCCGGTTAAATTCTTTGATGAACATTTCTTTAAATCTGGCTGCCTTTTCTCCGGTGTATCCCATGACTAAGAAGGAGAAACCGTCTTTGGTCATTTCGAATGCAGTTTGTTCCCGGTTTCTGGAATCATAATAAGAAATAACGCCAAAATTGGCGGTATTAAATTCCTGCGAACAATCAAGGTTTTTTATATCACGACAAACCTTATCATGATCTTTCTCGAAAACTTCGGCAACCATAATTGATGTGGTTACGTCGTTTCCTTTGCTGTTGGTGAATACTAACTCTTTCATGCCACTGCCCTTTCATGCTTTAAGGTTTGCGCCTTTTTCAAGGCTTCTGACAACACCTGATAGGTACAATAAACTGCCTTGACAAATTCGTCATTCTTGCAGCATTTTGAGAGAAAGTAAACATCCATTAACTCCCTGAGGTTATTCAGGGTGACTGCCGGATCATCCCATGCTAAAATTTCGTTGATGATTTCTTCAGCCGTGACTGGCTTAGTTTGCGTTACATTGAAATTCTTTTCGCTTTTGCTCATTTTTTGAAAAGTATTGATTTAACAAATGGGGGAGGTCACCGAGCAAAAGCGAACCATTAATTTGATAGGTTGAAGGGACTTGCACCCTTTTGCCTCCCCTTAATTGTTTTAACCTAAGTTTGATTGAGTATTTCATGGTTTATTTTGCTCATTTCAAACTTAGGAAAAAATATTGATATAACAAATAGATAATCAGCATATTAACAAAACATTTTACTGATTTTTTCAATGAACTTACACAAATTTAAGAAATAATTTGGAAATAAAAGGGGTCTGCTCAATTTTGCGCAAACCCCCGAGCGGACAACCAAGCACAAACCTACAAATTATAGGCATTAACGAGTTTCATGTAATTTATCAGTTCATTGATGGAGGCTGTCTGAAAACCACGTGTGCAGTCCCCAGAACCGTGTTTTAAGTGGATATATTCTTCAATGATTGTATTTAGGGTTTCATGCTTTCCTTTATCTAAGCTGTTTACCCCAAGAAGGATGGTTTCCTTCTCGATGCTACCCAGGATTTCAGGTTCGCCAAACCGGACAACTTTAATTGGGTAGGGGATTTCAAAACGGCATTCTTTCAAAAAGGATTAGATTTCTTTTAATGTCTGGGCTTGCAGGGGAGTTAATTGTACTTCCTGATAAATATGTCCTCTTTCACTGATAACAAAATTCCCGGACTGTACATGATTTCCTTTTAACGCCACCAGTGCATGATATAACCGGGTGGGCAGAAATAAAGTCTTTGGTCTTTCTTCATCTGAAACATATCCGGCAAGGGTTTTCGGACAAATTCTCTTTCCTGAGATAGCCTCAGACCAGCTTTCGTCATTCAAATCTGTGTAGGATAATGATAAACAGGAATTATCCATCCGACTTTCCAAAAAGGAATCATCTGTCAGGTTTCCTACAAGATGCCTGAGTATTTTCGGGTCATTACAACTATATAACAGTTTCCAGATTTCCTCGTTCAGCTCCCACTGGTATTTGATTAGCCTGTCCTCGTTTATGTCAACATGAAACAAATCATAATCAAATACACTGTTCAGGTCGGTTTCATAGCACCGAATGCCTTTCCGGTAAATACAGGCTTTGCTTCCATGCTTTTTGTAAATCCTGCCCCTTTCGTTTTCATACAACACCGTTTTATTCATGGCGAAATAATCATCCAGGGTGAACATAAACTGTTCAAGTTCATCATTCATCTGAATGATAATTGTGGTTTTTTCTGTATCAATAAGATCAGCAAGCTGGGTTTCGGTGACAACTTCGAACATGACTAATCCCTCGTCCACTGCGTTGGAGTATAATTCCCGAATGGACTGCCAGAGTGTCCAGTCTTTACCCATGGAAGTGGTGATGGAAGTTTCCCTGCCTTCAATTTTCAGGACATTGAATTCTTTTCCCCGGAGCGTATTAACAACGGTTTCGATTTTCAGCTTTCTTGGTCCTGACATAATATGAAGATCATAACCGTTTCGGACTAAGTAAGCTAATGCATACTTGTTTCCAGAACCGAACATTCCGATTTTTGCAGGATCATCTGCTTTTGTGCTTGCGCCTATCAGCGTTAATGCTGCGGGCTCAAGAATGCCTTCATTAGCAATTATTAAATACTTTTTCATGATTAATGATTTTGGTTTGATATAGACCCTCCGGAGAGGGTTTCTGCTATTCAAGCGTCGTCGGTATACCTATGATAATACCTCAATCACATCCTTTGCAACATGGCATTCATTGATACATACCTCTGCGAATCGGCAAGCAACTTCTTCTGCTTCTTCCATTGTTCCAAACTGAGGACTTCTCAAACTGTCATAATCTACTTCAATATTAAGTTTGCGTCCTTCAAATTGCGCAAAACCTTCCTTCATCTTTTCATCAAAGAAAGTGCAGGGTTGTAAATAAAATCTTTTCATTCTTTCAGCCAATACTGTCAATTTGCGAACATTCTCCTTTTCATCCATTCTGTATATTTCGGGATTGTAGTTATACTCTACTGCTACTTCATATCCTGAATTCCATGTTTTGAATTGAATTTCAACATTATTGATTAATCCGGTTTTTTCAAGAGCTTCCCATACATTGGTGAAATAGGGAAGAATTTTTTCAATTGCATCCAGGCAAATCTGCTGTGCTTTTACTGTTGTTTTTACTGTTTTCATAATTTTGTGATTTTGGTTGTTATTGATATAAACTTACTCATAATAAATGAATTGTGCAAGCTTGTTGATCAAAAAAATATACTAAATGGGATAAATTTTTAAAAGATTGAGAAAAAGCGGATAATGAAAATTGATAAGTGTTTTTGAATATTAGGAAATATGGTTTAATTTTATTTAGTGATTCTATTGGATCTTGGCAATTATTTTAAAATACCGAATAAAAAAGTAACAAAATTTAGTTTATATACAATTATTGACCATAAACAATACAGAGTAAATAGAAATAGATAATTTAATAAAAACATTTCTTGTAAATAATTGACAGGACAAGTAAGCCAAAAATCCTTGAGAGTAGGTAATAATTAAATTAATTAAAATGAGAAAAATAATTTTAATTTTTATCACACTGATAGTCTTCAGTAGTAGTCTTTTTTCGCAAGAATTAGTACTAAAACAGGCTGATTTAAATGCAGAGAAACGTCCTGCGGGAGAATTTACCAGTTATGAAAGTAAGGACGGTTCTGTTTATAAGATTGGAGACAAAATTACAATTGGTGTTCCTTCTTCAAATAAAACATTTGCATTTATAACAGAAGGCGATGGTTTAATAATTCCAATTACTCAATTATTAGCAAGTGCAAGTGGTCAACAGGTTGAAATAAAAAGGATTGATGTTGTAGGTAGTAAAAGAACTGGTTTTTTAGCTTCATTAAGATGTAAAGGACTAACTGGATTATCTAACTATAGCATACAACTTGAAAATGCTATTTCCGTTGGCGAAGTAAAGTCTTTTGGAATGACAAGTGATGAAGCTCTTACTGAACTTAAAAAAGCAAAGGATAAGTTAGATTTAGAGATAATAACACAAGAAGAGTATGATAAAATTAAGGCTGATTTGATGAAGTATATAAAATAACAGCCCATAATAAATAGGACTCTGAGCGGTCTGCAAGACTCAGCGAAGAGTATATACTGAACAACATCCCGATCAATTTCAGGATAATTTTTATTCTAAGCTGTATAGTCAATAATGGTTTTAGTGGTTTGCAAAAGTATAAAGCTCGTAAAAAAAGTCAGTGTAAATTGATAGGAAACGGCTTCGAAATCTCTTACTCGTCATACCACCGAATGTTAAACTACATCCAGTATTCTACAGGCATACCAGATTTTCACCCCCAAAAAATGTAACATTATCAAAAAAAACGAGTATAATAGAATAATTCTATATACTCGTTTCTTAAATTTCATGAAATAAAGAAAGGGGAGGAGTGTATAAACAAATACTGACTTATATTTGGATAATTACGCACTAAATGTTGAAGAAAGCATTTTCAGCATCCTCCCCCTATTTTTTTAAATCTCTTTCCTGTATATTAACAACTATTTTTATAAAATCTGGTAATTCATTTAAATAATTGATATTCAATAATTTTAGAATTACACTTAATTCAAAGCTAATAAAAACATTGCTTTTGACTAAATTATTGCTCATCTTTTTAATGAATTTTCATCAAAATATGTTTCCAGAATTTTTAATTATATAATTATCAGCTACTTGTGTGGAAAATAAAAAATGCCCCGGTAATCAGCCGGGGCACAACCAAAATCACAATCATGCCCCGAGAGGGGAAATGAAGGTGAGATGCTATAAAGTTAAGGCTTTTTTAAAATAAAATCAAATGCTTTGAGGCTAAAACTTTATTCCGTACCGCAAAGAAAAATATCCAGTATTATTAACTCGACCATATTCAATTCCATATAAGGATTTGTTTTTAGAAATACAGTCCACAAAAATACCTGCACCCAAACCATTATACTGACTTAGCGAGATCCCACCATAAAATTCATTTTTCAAAGGCTCATTTACAATTACAGGTATTTTTTCGGTTATGGTGAGAGTTTCTTTTATTTCCCTGGGGACTTTTAACTGATATCCAATATTCCGACTTTCTATTGTACCTCGAACAGTATCATTTACATAAATAGAAATATCCTCCGTAACAAGGCTGTCTGAATAATAGTTAAGGGTAGGGGATATGGATACCGGAACAGGGATTTCTTTTGGATACCATTTTACAACCGGCTCTGGCCTGATTGTATCCCTGAGAATTACTGTATCTGGTTTTTGATTTGCAATAATATTTATACTATCTATCAAAGCAGAATATCGCTGTTCGGTTTCATGAATTCCGATTTTTCTGCCGGCAAGAAGTAATACAATGCACACGGCAAGCGCAATCAACAGTTTATACAATATACTACGTAAGGTTTCCACTAAATAAAGAATTTAAGGTATTGCATTCAAAACATTTTCTACTTCGGAAGTATAATCAAATGTTTTCACGAATGATTTGTCTGCGTTGTAAATACGTGCTTCTACATTATAATATCCGCCTTCCAGGGTCAAACTTTCTGTATGAGTAACATTAAAGACTATAACACCATCTTCCGGATTAGGTATGCTTCCTGTGACACGCAATATTTCCTTATTGTTTAATATGAATGACAAAAACCCTGAATGGCCTGTGAGATTCCGGGGATTACCGTTTTCATCTACCACTCCTAACAGGATGCTGTGCGTATCACCGATTTTAATAGTTATGTCTTTGCTCATGATGTTAGTTGTTTTTGATTTTGCCGATTAATGTATCCTGTGAAATTTTACCTGTTATTTTCTGCTGTGAAATAACTCCTTTTAATCTTTGCTGTTTTAATAAGCCGGTTACTGTCAGCTGTTCGATTTTCCCTTTCAGGCTTTGATTGTAATAGATTGGTGGTATTAACTCAATCTGCAAATCTGTTTTCTTGGTTATTTCTATTTTAGCTTCATAACTTGGTTTCCCTGCGTAGGATATTATAATTGTAAAGGGATTGTAATTTATAATGGTTCTTTGAGTTGTGAAATCTGGTTCTTTGCGTTCGCAAATATCATCAATTTTAATAACGTCCTGCCCGTAATACCCTTCTGCATCTGTATTTTGGTCGAATATCAATACATTATCTTTGTCATACAATTTTACATTTGCTTCATCAAGTTTATTGCCGTCTGCATCTGATACAGTCACTGAAAATTCCTCTCCGATGTGCAGTATTGAATAAGAATATTGAGTGGTAGTTCCACTCATTGTATTTACGTAGTTATTAAAAACACAACCAATTACTGTATTTTCAATAGATTGATTTGCATACGTATTTTGCCGTAATCCCGTCGTACAAGCTTCTGTGATAACATTTCTTAGGGTAAGTCCTGTCCTGCCGTCATAAATCCATATTCCAATTGCAGCACCATTTATAACAGTATTTTCCCAACTTGACGCAATATTCGGGCTTCTTGTTCCATAATAACAATTACATATTAAAGAATTTTTAAGCTGGGCTGATGTCTTATAGAATGTTTCCGTTCCACCCCCTGATATAAAACTATTTTCAACTAAAGTTGCATAAATACCTACTCCTGATGTATCCGACTTCTTTTTACATAATAAACTACTCGCATAAAAATATCCTAATCGAATTCTATGCACACCTCCAACGGGATCAGTATTTACAATTACTGTACTACCTTCATTACATTTGCCACTGATATACTTATTTCCAAATTGTAGATTTCCTCCATTATAATTTTCTACTAAAAATGAAGCCGCGGTGGATACAGGTACTTGATCTCCCGTAAAAACCATTACTGAATTCAAAATCTTCATGTAACAGGAACTTCCGTCTATTCGAAGTTGCAGATTATGAAAAGCATACACATTACCACTTTTTGTGACTCCTACATCAGCATCAACAACATCATCCAATGTCCAGAAGTTATCCCAGGAATCGCCTTTAGGATCACCAACAGCATAGGTAACTGTTATTCTCGTGTTAGTTGTTTTTACTATCGGCATATATTTATCCTATTTTTCTGCGTAAACTGTTTTTCCATTTTTAGAATAAGCCCTTAAAACCTGATGCCTGTTTTCTTCTGGATTGACATAACTCACATGCACCCATTCAGGTTCGTCATTGTCGCCAAATTCCCAGATCAGCTGATCAAAGTCAAGATTATTTAAGATGTAATTGAATATTTCCTTATTGGTTATTCCTCCCAGAACCTGTGCATCCAAATCCATGGCTGCTCCCCTGCTTGCCATATGCTGGCTGTTAGGTGATCCTCCTATTTTTTTATTTACCTCAGAGGAACGATAAAAAGAGGAAACATAAATCGGTTTCCCGAAATGTTCCCTTACCGGTTCAAAAATTCGTTCAGCCAGTAGTTTCATTCTTGCAATCTGTGAAGGATTGGGAATGTTTGAGATTCCAAGCCTTATTGCAGTCTGACTTTTTACTGCTTCTGCCCAGCTGATATGGTTGCTGATCTGTTCCACCTATCTTATTTCTTCTGTGACAATAAAAGATTTTTAATTTCTTCCGTGCTTCTGCGTATTTCCCGGATATCCATGTGGAGTTGATCAACCGATTCTTTATTAGCCTTTTTTATATCCAGTTGCTCAATCCTCTTTTCATTTGCAGATGTTTTTTCCCTTGTAATTATAATAGTCGCATACACACTGACTACATTGATAATAAGAGTAGCGCAAACCATAGCAATAATGGTTTGCAGGACACGGTTACGTTCATGAGTGGTCATACTCTACAATTTACTTGTTCAACTTAAACCATCCGGCAGTAATACCTTCTAACAAAGTGTCTTTTGCGGTGAGAAATACCCAGCTTAACAGGATCAGTGAAATCATATCCACTACATTGATCTGATCAAGAAATCTTCCGGTTATTCCTGCTATAAGAATAAATATTCCTATTCCGGTGGTACGCCAATTTTTAAATCTTTCTTCCATTCCAGTAGTTTTAATCGTTCATCTTCTAATAGTTCGCTTTTCAGTGCTTTCATTTCATATTCATAGTTGCTGTAAAGAGCAACCGGAGTGATATACAAAGTATCAGAACTCAATTTCGACATAGTGCATCCGTAAACATTCTTAAATCCACATTCCCCTTCCCATCTTTCATGCACCATTATGTACAGGCCATCAAATTCTATGAACTTGTCATCACTGCATGGATCAAAATGATCCTTTTCACAAGAAAGTGTTATGGTTAATAACACGATAATTACTTTTTTCATTATCTCAGTGTTTATTAACCTAACTTACTGAATATTAATTAATTAAACAATCTTTTTACACATCATAATTTCGATATTACCTGATATTCCGTACCATCATACACAAATACCCAGCTTTCATAATTGCTGACAGTAAATGATGTTACCACATCAGATGTTCGCCGGATATTTATAGATGATGAAATAGTTACCCCTCCGGTGGAACATCTTTTCACAATATATTGTTGGCCGTCGATAGGATTAGAGGATAGGGTTATAGTTATACTGCTTGTATTAATACAAAATACAGCGTAGTGGGTTTCCCTGTCCAATGTAAGGCTGGAAGATGTTCTCAGAGTTTTTACAACCAGACCAGCATCAAAACAAAGATTTCTCAAGACTTTAAAATACGGTCTATCTATGTTCTGCCCTGCATAGGAATCATAATAAGTGACATACCCAAATCCAGTTATCGGCCATTGAAATATTCCACCAAAACCTGTTCTCCCGTGTTTTATTCCACTTCCGGCCAAAAATGAATAATAAGGGGATTTTGATGCATCAATTACCTGAACACCGGGACTTGTAAATAAACTGCTTAAGGTTATAACTACTTCATCTTCTGAGGTGGACGTATTTCTTAATTTTATTTCATTGCCGGAAATAATAATCTGCCTGTTAGAAACTGCCGAACTTTCAATACTGGCTTTAGATGCAATCAGTTCCCCGTCCTGATTTACCCGGAACGGAGCGCTTGCCCTGTTTTCATACGTATTACCAGCCCAGATACGAATACTTGAACTTGCGGATCCGTCACCGCTTATTCCTGAATTAATAACGGAATTCCCAAGCTGAATTACTCCACTGGTAATAATACCTCCGTCTATTGCTGTTTGCGCAGCATGCCTTCCTCCTCCTGCTCCAATCTGGCTTTTATAAGAATACAATCCCAAAATTTCTTCTTCACTAAGCGCCCTGGCATATATTCGTACTTCATCCACTACACCTTTCAATTTCCTTGTACCACTGTATGTATCATAACCGATATAGAAATTTGCGTCCGAGTTAATATTACCGATGGTTGCCGTAGCTTCGGAAATAAGCACCCCATCTATATATAGTTTAAGTACAGTCCCGTTATACACTCCGGCAACATGATGCCATATATTATCCTTTATATCATTTCCGGTTGTCATTATGGTTGCCAGCGTTCCGGAAGCATCACATCTTAACAACCTCATTGAATTGACTGTAAGCCCAATATAAGTTCCCGTTCCCCGTGAGTATAGAATTGGTCCGTATGAAGGTGAATCATTTGCGATTTTAACCCATGCAGATAAGGTAAACTCAGTTGTAAGTATTGCATTTGGGACAGCATCAGTCAGGACATAATCTGAAGTTCCATTGAGGCTGAGAGCATTTCCGCTTACACCTTCAACACGTGTTCCACCGGTTAAACTTCCGTCATACCCGTTATTACTATCGTCATAAGCTACAGTTCCTGAGGTTTCGTCCAGCGACCATAATGCTTTTAACTGCAAATCAGCCGGCCACTTTGCTTTTGATATCCTTACATCTTCTTCCAGTTCATTATCCGTTGTTCCGCTCTGAAAGGTTATTTTCCCCTTAATGTCACCTGTGTCAAGGTCAACATAAGTATTACCGTCATTAGATGAGATTCTTCCGGTTTTTACGATTCTTCCGACAATCTGAGTACTTCCATAAGTAGCTGAAAAAACCCTTGCATTATCTACCTTCTTGTGAAATACCCCGATAAGGAAATAGTAATACGTGCTTCCTTCATCAAACTTGTATTGGGTAGTGGTAGAAAGAATATCGCAAGATGTAGTTGCACGGTTGCAGCGTGCATAAATATAATACGACGTGCTGTCCAGTAATATAATGTTGCTTCCTGTAATGTCCCATGTTTTAATCGTAGCGTCATCTATGGTAAAGTGGATCAGCTGTCCGGAAGTCCAATATAACCTGTGGTTGCTTGCATCATAATACACCCAAGTAAATTCAACATCTTTCAGAGTAAATTGCTGGCTTTTCGCCCCGATGGAAAGCATGGTGGATTCAATGGATAACGGTTTGATGTTGGTATTATCAAAATATCCATCCGTATCAAAAATGAGGTTTTTCAGTGACTCCCAGGTTTTCCAGTTCATTCTTGCCTTGGATACATTCATCAAGTCATTTAACCTTACCAATTTTTGGGTTTCCACTTCATTGGCAATAAGACGGTTTATTACTTGAACTTCCAGCCGGTCATTTAATTCAACTTTTATGATGTTTGGATTGAGAATATTTCTACTGACACTTTTTATAGTAATATTTGTATCAATGTTCATATCTACATCTTTCACATGAACTGTATCGCCAGCCTGTAACGTAGTGATGGAGTTGTCCCTGATAAATGCAGGATCGAACTGCAAGTCATATGTAATATTCGGGTCAGCATTTTCATCCAGGTATTCCTGTGCCTTATTTTGAAGTTCCGTTTCAGCAGCAGAAATATAGCTGGCAGGCAGAAGGATGTCCACAAGTTTGTATTTATCCCCGATAGCAGGTTTAAGGGTGGAATTTGGCAAATCCATATCCATATCCTGAATTGGAATAATGGTAAAGGTTTTTGTGGTATTATTATAGCCGGATATTTCAAACTCATACCCGGCAAGGTTTCCGGTATTGAAATGAACCTTAGCGGTAACACCTGACATCAGGTAATCGTTTAGGTCGAAGTCCATTCCTGAATCCGTGAAAGTGGTTAAACTCGGTGCCGTGCTTACCGTTCCGGTACGGGCAGGAAAGATTTCGTCAAATATTTTAACTGCTTCTATCAGCCCGTAAGTGGCAACATTCTTTTCCAGTTTATTTGAACCGGCATCCGCAAACATCAACCTCCGGCTGTAATTACGATAGTCGGATGCAAGGTTTCTCATACCTCCATATACCCATAGCCTTGTAATGATGTTTTTACTTCCTACCGGATTGCGGGTAATGGAATATAACCCTTTGTTTTTGCCGTATTCTACACTTACACCGGAAGTTGTTCCAGGGGTACTTGATATAGAAATTTGTTTTCCTGATAAACGGAAATATACCCCCAACTCAGAACAAACCTTTTGCAATGCCTGTAAACAGTTCTCATTCTGGTATTGAATATTAAGATCGCTTGTGGATGCAACCGTCCCTTTGCTCCATATACCTGAACCATATACCCGGTTCAGATTAGAAATGATCAAATCAAGATGAAATTCTGCATTCCCGACAAGGTAAAAATCAGACATTCCGTTATCCAGCATGGCAACTTTTCCCAGATCGTATAATACGCTTTCAAAGACAATACAGTACTCATAATGATTACTTCCCATTTTTACGCACTTTGGCAGCGTATTTACGTACCAGTACTTTGAGTTATACGAAATGTAATCACCGATAGCAATATCCAGTTTATCGACAGCATAAGTGAGTATGGACAAATAATTTTCACCCTGGTGTTTTTCTATATCCATAGAACCTTCCAGCACCACAATTCTTTCAACTATAGCTGACGATCTATAAACCTTTATTTTCATGGGTGCGTCCCGTTAACATATACTTCATGGTCATAAGAAAGAGTATCGTAAGCATCCCAGTCCGTGCATTCAGGCATTCCTGTGCCATCCAGATAAATAGTCATAGCGCTTGGCCTTTCTGCTAAAACATATGTACCGTCATTTATCAGGGCTCTCAATATTCTGTTTACATCATCACTGGTAGCAAAATTGCATTGATTGAAATTCAGTGTGGCAATATTTTTCTGGATAACACCACCGTTATAACCGGTCATGCTTGCCCCTGCAAAATTGATCGTATTTCCTGCTTTTAAGGTTTTAAGGATATTATCTACATTTCCGGCATATTTGATATTTCCGGCGGTAATCTTGTAGATCAGATCATAATCTCCGACAAAAGATATTTTATACGTTCCTGCATTTTTATAAATATGCGGATATGCAGTCAGGCTGGAACTTGAACAGAGCGCAGTTTCGCCGTCTCCCCAGTAAATTCGTGCTTTCCCGGGGGATACCATCTGGATGGATATTTGCACCATTTCTGATGCACTTACATCTTGTACAATAATATAAGGATGAACAGGTTCAGGCTCAATAAGCTCAAGCGTGAACTTTGCAATGTTTTTTCCTGTTCTTATCCCGTGTGTCAGCGGACTGATATCTGCACTGGTCTTAGGATATAACAGGTACGGTTTTTCAATATTCTGAAAATCAAAAGTTCTCAACAAAGGTTTATCCAGTAAATGACTTATTTGCTGAATCCTGTTTTGGAGCTGTGTATTGCTGTCAGCAACAATAAAGCATTCCAAACGAATTGTTCTCTGCTCAAAATAGATATCGTCCTTTTCCACGAAGTAATCCGAACCGTTCCTGTCGCTCCATTCGTGTTTCAGTATCTCCTTTCGCTTTAACAAATCCAGAATACCCTGAGAGTTAATTACTCCCAGCCCGTATTCTTTCAACATATCCTTACCGTCTATTTTCATCTTCCCAATGCTCTTTCAGAGGTTAAACTATTCTGCGTTTCAAGTATTGACCTTATTGCGTACAATTCCTTTGTGTTGGTATTGATCTGCCTGACTTCATTTTCTACGTTCCTGACCACTGCGAGGCTTTCCAAAGCGTTTATCCGTATTGCTCCCATCTGTCCTGCTATCAATCCTGCGGTTTCTTCCGTTACTCCCTTAATTGCGCCTGCAAGTCCTTTTTCTTGTGTTCCTCCCAAGAGATCCCCGAAATTCAGGTTTAAACCTTCTGTGAGTGTTTTCCAGCCTTCCTCTGATGCCCGTATCATGTTATCCCAGGTTGACTGGAGCTTAGTTACTTCTTCCGGGGTCAGTCTGCCTTCACTTTCACTCATAGAGGCAAAGAGATCGTAAAACTCCTGAACCTGCTTTTCGAGAAACTGCCGTTTGAAGGTATTCACCACTGCATTTTTCATGGAATCTTCAAACGTATCGGCAAAATCTTCAATACTGATTTTCCCTTCCCTGAATGCTGATGCAATGCTGTCTACAAGGCCGTCTTTGGTTGTGCCGGTCAGTTCTGAGTGTAACTCGTTAATCAGGTCGGCTTTCTGTTCCAGAAGTTGTTTATACTGGTCGGTAAGAATTTGCAGTGTTTCAGCATCAAAAACATACCCTCCCGGTTTTGCGAGCATTTTCTGAAAATCCTCCATGCTCCATTTACTCGTATCTACATCTTGTAATACTTTAGTTCTCGATGATGCTCCATACCCGTATTCCTGTACCTTAAAATTTTTAATCTGGTTGGTGATGTTTTTAACCTGCCTTTCAATTTCATTCAGTACTTCAGAAGTCTGACCAAGCCATGAAACTTTATCCAGTTCATTTAAAAGTTCAAGCTGATAGGAGAGGAGTTTGTTAGTTTTATCAATACTTTGATTAAGTTTTTCAATTTTTTCAGCATGGATTTCTTCAAAGGTCTTTTTATCCTTCTTGAACATTTGTATTACGGAAGAAAGAGCCTTAATGCCTCCGGAGATAACCTGAAAAAGATTTCCCGTACCCAGGCCGGTTGCAATATCTGATATACCCTGTATAGCCTGTCCGAATTTATTAATGGTCTTTGCAAGGTTTTCGTCAAGTTCTGCAAACAGTTCAGCGCTTTCACTTACCAGATTTCCGATTTCATAAAACCTGTCCCCGAGAAATTTCAACTTTGCTTTTTGAGCAAATTTCTTTAGTTCTTCACCGAGTTTTTTATAATCCAGTTCGGGTTCGATCTGCATTTTAAATTCAACATCCTCAATCTCATGCAATACTTCATCATAAAAACCCTGTAGTATTTCCTCAGTAGCATCATCCATCTGCTTTTTATAGAGCCCGAGCATCTGTTTCATATCTTCGCTCTGGGTTTCATTTATCCCCGTCTCAGCAAGTTCGAGGTTTATTGCCTTTAGTTCCTTAATGTGATCCCTGTATTCCGTTTTGAGGGTTTCAAGGTATTCTGCCCATGTATTGCCTTTTTCGGTGTATAGAGAGTATTCGTCCTTTACTTCTTCCAGAAAACCTGCTTTACGGAGCAATTCATATTCTTTCCATGCCTGCTTTGCCGTATCAAGGTTATCCAGGAATTTCTCCAGGGCTTTTTCGGGATCGTATCCGTCGTCTCTTCCTTTTCCATCCTCTCCCTCAGTTTTGACTTCCACTTTTACCGGTTCACGGACAATCCCTTTTAAATCATCAATGAGTAATTTGGTATTGGATATTTTGCCCTGTAATTCAGCAAGCTGGTTTTGTAGTTTGACAATTTCACCCTCTGAGAAATCCACCTTCGTTGCTTTACCCCCGAAAGTTGCTACATATTTACCTCCGAAAACTAATTCTGCCTGTATGGTTTTAACCTGTTCCTCATATCTTTTAAGCGCACTTTCGTTCTCCTTGATGGCTTTCCGGTTCATGTATTCCGACAGGCGCTGATGCCTTTCCAATGCTTCCTCCGCTTTTTCGGCACTTATGCCTATTGCTTTGCCGTACTTATCCCATGCTGTAGTAGCGGTAGGAAGGTTGGAGGAAATAATACTAACTATTTTTTCGAGCTCTGTCTGTTCGTCTTTGCTTAACTCTGCTTTTTTGGTTAATTCCTCGTATCGGGAAATAAGAGGTTTTAATTCCTTTTCAAGTTTTTGTGTTTTTTCTGCCAGTTCAAAAGACTTGTCGGCTGTACTTTTAAACATCTCATTGGCATTTTTGGCAAAGTTTTGAGCAATCCTGAGGAGTGAATCCCCGTAATCTTTCATCTTTGCTTTAAGATTGTTACCAAGGATTTTTAACTGAACATCTGCCGTGTTATTCATAACCTCGAATGCCGATGAAGCTGCTCCGACCGAGTTTCCCATTTCCTTGAAATCTTCAGCTGCCATTTCTGCATTCTTTCCGGTAGCTGCAAGAACCGCCACCAGTGCTTCATCTGAACCTAACATCTTTTTTAACTCCGTATCAGAACCTTTTGCAGCTTCCCTCACTTTTATAAAAGCTTCCTGCAAAGTCATAGACTCCGACCATCCGTCTCCCAGGGATTTATTCAGTCCCATAATAGCTGCTCTCATTCTGGTCATGGCTTCTGCCGTTGGAATACCCTGTTTGGTGAGAGTAGCGATCATTCCGGAAACTTCCTCGAAAGAAATACCCATAGCAGATGCCAAAGGTGCGACCTGTGCAATAGACCTTGAAATTTCCTCGAAAGTGGTTTTACCGAGCCTTACCGTGGTAAACATAATATCCGAAACCTTCCCGACTTCTTCTGCTTCCATTTTCCATGCATTCAGCACGGTAGTGAGCCCGTCCGCTGCGGTAATTGTATCTGTAACCCCGGCAACGGCAGCCCTGGAAGATTTTTCAAGAATTTCCAGTCCTTTTGCTCCGTCATGCCCGGCAGAAACAATCTGATAATAGGCTTTGGTTAATTGAGTGGCAGTATCCGGAACGGATTTGGAGAGATGTACAAGGCTGTTTGCAATACCGTCATAATTTTCCTGCGTTGCCCTGGAAATAGTTTGTACTTCTTTTAATGCTGTCTGGAATTCCTTACTGAATTGATAAGCGGATACAGAAGCTTTGGAAAATGCTAAACCCGCACTTATTCCTATACCTGCAAACACATCAAATCCGGTAACCTGGCTGGCAAAGGTTTTTATTAAACCTTTTCCTTCTGCAATACCCTGTTTAAGACCGGAATTGTCCAGTTCTGATTTCCAATACAGGCTGTTTCCACTTTTCAGGCTCATCACAACATAGTTAGAAGGTTTTCCACGCTGATAGCATCCTTGTTGTCTTTGTCAGTATATTTCGGGATGGTCGCAAAGTACATGATCAGGTTACAGTAGCTGATCTTCCAAAGTATCTCCTGCCTGCTGAACCTGAAATACTTTATCGCCGACCCGATTATTGACCAGAGGCTATTATCTCCTCTTTGCTTAACAGGCTCATGCCCCTGACCGACATGATAGAACTCAAAAAACCCGAAACGTCCATCTGCCGGACGACTATGTTGAGAAGTTTAAGAATCTCAGCGGAGGTCATATTCTCCCTGATAAAATTTTCCAGTTGTGAAGTATTAGAATGGTTGTTTACAATAGCAATAGCTACGATTTTAACCAGTTTGTCTGCATTGTTAGCAATTACCCTGATGGCATATTCCACATGATTTTCCCCTTCCTGGGGTGGAACAATATTGTCTATTGTTAGTATCTCTTTGGAAATCCGTATCAATGCTCCAAGGCAGACAGGATAGATCACAAACTTTCTTTCCTTTGGAAGTATTCCTATCCTTCTTAACAGGTTAGGTTTATCATATGTAACCACAAAATCAATTCCTTCCTGCAATATAGCATTAGCGGTTTCTTCCAGTATTTCCTTTGCCGTAAATTCTTTTCTCATTTCGGATTAATTAAAATAAGCCCCCGGATTATACCGAGGGCATAGGGTTAGGTTTTCGGTATTCGTTTGATCTTAATTGCCGGAATAGCCGTACCAGAACCATTGTAGTTAGCCTGAACATCGGCTACTATGTTAATGATTGCGGTATCGTCTTTTACGAACTTACCATCGAGTTTTGCCCTTACCAGTGCATTGTAGATGGTAATTTCGAAATGGTAATCTCCGAAATCCTCCGAAATAAGTTTTACCGCTTTATTAATCGGGGATTCAGACAAAGGAGCTTCCCATACGTTGTTATATCCGACCGTACCTTCATCAGATACAGATCCCCCGAACCATTCTTTCAGTGTGTCCGGCATAATATTACGTATTCCAAAAGCCACGGACTTCAATCGTTTTGTGTCCGGTACGCTGACATAGGGATCATCCTGTCCTTCCACGAAAATATCCGTCTTTGACGTTTCTTCAAAAGTCATGGAAACGGAACCCGGAACAATCTGTTCTACAGGGGTGGTAGATGATGGAAATGATCCATCCGCCTGAACAGCCCCAAAGACCACAGATTTTATTCCTATAATTGATTTTTCACCTGCCATGTTACTAAGTATTAAAGATTTTCAACAATGTAAATTATTCTGAGGTTGCAGTAACTTTCGTCATTCTCTGCATCATATACTGCCTGACTTTCAATTTCAAAACGCCAGTAATTGCCTTCATGTATATAGGCTTTAACTGCACTGACCACTTTTTCTGATATGGTTTTAAGCCTGGCTCTGTTTGGCCTTCCGTCTGAAATGTTTTTTACAAACACATTGACATTAATCAATCCCTGTAATACCACTTCTTCATTGTTATTATACAATGGAGCAATAACCACATCCTCCTTGCCTGAATTCAACGGCCGACGGTCTTTATAGACTCCGCCTGAGATTTCAGACGTGACAGAAGGTACGTTTATGATTTCGTATAACTTATCGCTTATGTCAAATGTCAGTTTCATTTCAATGCACCAAACAGTTTTTTAAGCAGGGAGGCAGAGCCGTTTGTGAATGCAGACAATACCTGTCGTCCCCGTGATTCCACTTTCCCTGCGTAGTTCATTCCTGCGGTTACTACTAACACATATCCTTTCGATTCTCTGGTAACTTCCTGTGCCAGTTCTTCACCTGCGGATTTTCCTTCTGATTTTTCTCCGGGAAAGGATTTGTCCTTAATCCTTCCGTCCAACCCTATGGTATATCCGATAGATGAACGGAGGTTTCCGGTGATGTCCCTGTACGTGCCTCCGGTTCTTGCCCTATTGACAAAATCCTCACCCACATACTGAAACATCCTCATAATTTTGGAATCAGCATCCTTTTCAAACTTTTCAAAAGCTTTATCAATGTCGCCTGCGTTAAATTCCGGATTTAAACCCATATCCTTATATGTCTCTGGTATTTTGCCAGCCTTCCGGTAAATTCTCCTTCAGTCAGTACAACCTTTACATAAGGTGGAAATTCCTCGGTAATAAGAGGTGCATATATCACCCAACCTAATGAAGGGGGATTGTCTCCTTCTGCACCTGGTATCCATTTGGAGTTGTTAGGTTCAAGCCTGCATATTGTAGATACGCTGTGATCTGCACCTTCCACCGCTTCCCCGTTTACAGTAGTCGGTGGATCATTCCACTTAATAATACATGTATGTGGATACCTTTTTACCATATCGATTCGCTTTCTATAACTGGAAGACTGCCTGATAACAGACCATACCTGTTAAGAATTTCATACCTCATATCTGAAAGGGCTTTTCTGTCGTATTGAACTGATAATCCGCCTTCTGATAGGGAAGGAGGGGTTGTCATCAGAACAAAGCAGAGGTCTGCAGCGCAAAGTTCAATATCCTTTTTATGCTCCGCTGAATAAGGATCAGTGGAAACAATATCCCTGTCGACAAATATCTTATCCATTATCGATTCCTCGACTTCAAATGGAAACATTGCCTGCAGAGCCTCTTTCTTTGTCATGTCAGTATATCTTGACTATGCAGGTTCAGTGTCCAGAATGAAACACTTATCTACATTAGTCCATGAAGGGAATGAGTTCAGTTCGCAACCCGTAAATTCAGCATACGGATCAGTTTCTGCCCATTTCTTGATCAATACCCGGTTATACTCAGCATAGGTTACATGCTTAGCCTGAAATTGTTTTTCAACAATAGGAGCATTGTACATTTTGCCAAGCAATCCGGCGGGCAGAAAAGAGACCATATTATCCACGAAAGGATTGGAGTAGGTAACTACACCGTCAGTTTCAATTCCGATAGATGCGTTGATGATGATGATTTTCGGTAGTCCTTCGGCTGTCAGAAATTCATTCACTTTTTCCAGGGTGGAATTTACCAGTGCATCTTTATTGGAATAAAAGAAAGAGGACAAGTATTCCTTTACCTCGTTGGCTTTACGGAAATTGTCGAAAGTACCTCTTTTCATCAGCATTCTTTCGAGAAGTATCCCGTTGGCTTCTGCTTCCTTTACAATTCCAATAATATCGGTGATCGGTTTGGAAGTGGTGCTTCCTATACTCCATTTGGCAGTTGCATCTTTTTTATTTCCCGAAGGCATTCCAAAATCCACTTCGCTTTCGAGTATAGTGCCGTCCGGGTTGTTAACCGTGGTAAGAGTGATTTTTCCGGTTGAAATTGCTTCCAGTGCGAAAATATCCAGCCTCTTATGAGGTGCTTCCGATGCATTGCGTACATCGTCAAAAATCAGGTCAAGAATAGCTTTCTGGTCAACATTTGCCATGCTTGACATAGCAATGTATTCCAAGAGGTCTTTTTCTGACATTCTGAACTTTTCACGAATAGAGGGTATGTTACCCGATAGTTTCCTTACGGCTCTACGGGTACGGAGAGGAGCTGCAACGTCATAAGCTACAACGGATGCAGCTGCGCCGGATTTGCTGTCGCCGATAATGGTTTCATAGCTTATTGTGGAAGTATCCCTCCATTCAAAGAAATTTGGCCATATAATCGGTCTGAACATTTCCTGAGTCCGGTCTATTAATGCCTGTAAGTTTCGCCCTTGTGCGAATTCCTTAATGATTGATTGTCTTTCCATTTCTTACTGATTTTAAGGGTTAAACTTATCGTGACTGAGACCAGATGATGTGAGGCAGAGAGCTTTTCTTTCCTGACGGACAGCCGGTAGTACGCCTTTCGTATAATGTGCCCCTGAGGACAACACTTACCATGTCGTTTGGCTGATCAGGTTTAAAGCGGTTCTTCAACACACCGTTTGGGGTGAATAAATAAGCTGCTGTTGTTGCTCCTGCGGCTGAACTTAACCACAGAATATCTCCTTCGGTAAGATCGAGAGCAGTTGCTACCGTGATAGTGTCATAGTCAGCATTACTCTTGTCGATTGCGGTAATTGCATAAGCAGTACCACCGACTGTTTTTGCGACAATATCACCTACGGCGAGGCAATGGTCTTTCTTGATTTTCTGACTGGTGCTGTTAGCGGTTGCATAAACCACAGCTGTCTTATCAATATTGACCTTCCTCGTTGCTTCGTCAAACGAAACCAGTGAGCCAGCAGGAACTTCATCAACACCGGTTAATTCCGTGTTGGTAGAATCGATGGTAAAACCACCTTGGGCAACTTCCAGTATTTTTTGCCATACTTCCATGCCCTGTATTGCAGAGGATTGTTTTACATAAAGTCCCATTTGTTACAAATTTTAGGTTATTCAATAGGTTGAACTTTCACATTTGAAGCCGCAATCTTGGTTTTTGCATAATCCTCAATGACAGCTTCCGTGATGGAAGGTGTATCGCTTCCTCTTGGTGGAACGTGCCCGCTTTTTATAGCTTCGTCAATGATCGACTGTTTCATTGCCTTGTACCCATTTTCCAGTGCCGATACCACCTCGTCGATTTTATCTTCACTATCAATGTTTACATGATTGGCGTACACTTCAGGAATACCTTTTTCCTTTAATCTGGAAAGGAAAGATTCTCTCAGGGTCTGCTGTTTGTTTTTCTGAATAATCCCGTTCATCAGGTTGTTAAGGTTTTGTATCTGTTCGCTCAGTGTTTTCACTTCCGGATTTACAATCCCTTCTGTCGATGGAGTTCCGTTATCATTCTTCTTTTCAGCAATCTTCTTTTCAAATGTCTGCAATGCCTGCGTGACCCTTCTGTCAGTTTCACTTTGCAGCATGCGTTGAAAATCTTCTTCGTAACCGTTTTCCTTGAGAAAATCGGACAGGCTTTTTCTAGCCTGCTTTTCTTTGAGAGCTTTAACTGCACCTTCTATTTGATCTTCAGAATCAACTTTTATCTGGCTTGCCAAGTCCTCTGACAACCCTTGCTTTTTAAGTGCTGCCAAAATGAGTGCTTTTAAATCCATATATAAATTTTTAAAGTAATGTCACATATTTGCGTTCCTGGACAATAATCGTCACCCTCCATCCTTTGTACTGTGTCCCGAATTCCTTCAGAATATCTTCCGCAATACTCCGGACTTTCTCCGTACTCAGGTTTTCCGAATAGTTAAGTGTGATGATTTTGTCCACTGCGTTTACACCGGTAACAGGGTTCAATGAGGAAAATTCATCCACCCTTTCTTTAAGTAGTTTGTAGGAAAATTTTTGACCGGTTTGTTTTTCTTGAACTTGCTGAGTAGTTTCTGTTTCAGCTGGTTTTTTACCCATAATACATTTGTAAAAGTTACTGTTAACAAATGTATTGAACTTGGTTTTCCGAATATACTAAATAGGGTATCAGCTATTCACGGCAGAAATGCAGTTATTCACTTACCAGGATTGAAGTATTTTACATTATCCTTGAGAAAATACGGAGTACTACCTGATCGTTCATACTTTGACCTCATGAGGTTTACGTATTTGGAAGCCTGGTTGGGAATGGTATTGATTTTCTTAATGGTAGACAGGGAATCATTCTCTAATTGCCTTACAAATTCTTCAGGAGGCAGCATTATGCTTAGGGTATAACAAAAACAGCGTGGATGCCAGCCAAGAAAAACAAAATCAGGAGGATATTTCCCGGTCATCTGGTCACAGATATCCGGCCGGGGATGACTACCTGATAACTTTACCTCAATTCCTGTAATAAATGGTAATTGCGCCCTCCTTGTTACCTCACTCATACGGTAAGCCATATTGGTTTCGGTAGCTGCTAACCGTAAAGCATTGGCATAAGCGGATTTATATACTCCTGTTCCGGGTTTTAAAACAACTCCATTCTTTAGGAATAATTTCTTAGGTTCTTTGACAAGATCCCTGACATCATTTGCAATTGCCCTGGCTGGTTTTCCGACAGCTATTCCATGCCCTAAATAGGTATTGAGTTGGTCCATAACTGCCTTTCCGTTTTGCCAAACTCTTTTGGACAGATTCATTCCATCCACGGATCGGTTAATGAAGGAGTTCATTGCATTGGCATTTACCTGAAAGTAATCTTTCCTCACTTCTTCAGTTAAATGAACGTTTTTCAGATGCTGGGATGCAAGAATATCATTCTTTTGATTGGCAAGTTCCCAGTTTTTTACCATTGCCTCTTTTAATATCTGTTCTGATTTGGTATTAACAACCGCAATAAGTTTGGAGAGTTTCTTTTCGAGTTGCTTTGCATCTTTTAGGTAGAAAGCTTCCGAAGCGGATATATCATACCGGAGTAATTCCTGAGCAATCTCTTTTATCAGCTGGTCATATGCTTTTTGCGTATTGACATAAGCCAGTTTGACATTCCTGATATTTTTCTTCTCGAATTTACCTTCCAGGTTGGATTTCTTCATTTCCGGCAATTTTGCTGACCATAAAGCTTGGAGGGTTGACTCCCCAGCTTCCGTTATTTCCTGTTTTGTAAGGCTCGGATTCCTGCAACATATTACATTTAAAAAGATAGGGGAGAGAGTTTATCTGCATTACTCCTCTGACTTCATAATGAAATTCCGTGATCATTTTCTCCTTCTCAATAGAGTAGTCAGAAATACCAAATTCTATAAGCCTTTTCAATGCCGGTTTACCATTGTGCGCCTTCCATGTTTTAGTGCAGTACTTAAAACAGGCTACATTATCTTTATGGATTACTCCGTTTATGAACTTAACGAGAGTTTTTGACCTTGGGGATTTTACATGATCTTTGCTCATTGAAAGGATTGATTTAAAAGTTCAGGTTCTTCTTTTTCTTCCTCCAGGTTTTCGAGTTCTTCCTCCGGATTTTCGACTAAGGGATTAAGCTTTACGGCTGTTCTTTGCGACATGATAGGTTCTCCACCAGTAGCCAGGGCGAGGTTTTCAATAGTTTCTTTAAGGTTAGAGGGCAAAGCATTTTCGAAGGTTACGTTGATTTCCATTTCTGTATAAAGGGATTCATTTTTAGTGTCCAGTACTGCAAGAATAGCTTTTATGATATTATTCCGCCTGTCGAACATTTCTCCAAACAGTTCTTCCTTGACTCTGGCTTTCAGGATAGAATCAAAGAACATAAATTGCAGTACCACTCCGCTGACGTTACCTATACCTTTGACATTATTAAAGGATAAATCAGGGGTTGACGTCTGGGAGTAAATGATATCCTTGAGCATCTCATATTCGACTTTAACTCCTTCCGGTGCCCTGTCCCAGGTCATATAGTCCACATCTCCGTATTCCACCCTTCCTTCATTCATCACGGGTTTAAGGACAAATAGTTTTCCGACTTCTTCTTTGGTAGGAGCAGATGCAACTTCACCCTTTACTTTAACTGCCGGAGAACCAAAATAATCGTTTGTATCTGCGTTCTTACTGATCAGCATTTCGGTACGGTCGATAATGGACTGCACAGATTCCCATTCTGCCTCTTTCTGGTTGTAATAAATGACAGGGATTTTTTTAATGAGGTTTGTCTCCGGCTTTACCTTCCATACTCCGTCCACCTTTTGCCCGAAGTAATTCATATCTACCGTATATACATCCCTGTATTCATATGTTTTGCTGTTTCTGGTGATCTTATACATCCTTAGAAATGCCGTCATATCTCCGTACTCATCCCAGACAGGATAAATTTCATCATTGTTCTCCCTGCATAACAATACGGCTTTGACTTTTTTGGTTTTTGGATGGATATAAAATAACTCCGCTACTTCAGTTTCAATAAATAGCCTTCTTGCAAGCCTTTTGGAGTGATAATAAAGTTTCGAGTCTTTCCAAAGTTTTGTGAATTTCTTATAAGCTTCGATGTACTTTTCTTCATTGTTTGCCAGCTGAAGGTTCACGTCTGACCCGAGAAGAAAAGCTACTGCTGCCTCTACGATCTTCCTTTGCTGGGGAATGATAAGCTTTGCTGTTTTAACGATAGTTTGCTTTTGCCCTTTCCCGATAATTTTATCCTCTCTTTGCAGGATTTCATGGACATTATCGTATTCATTTATCCATTTCTCGATTTTCTCCGCCTTCTCTGTATCTTTTGCGATAAGTAAATTCGTATACTTTTCAAAATTATGCAGTATAAAATCTTTTGTAGCATTCTGTGTTTCCATGATCGTATGTTTAAAATAATCCCAGTGCGTCTTTTGATTCTGCGGGTTGATCCTCTGTACCGTTCCACCATTCAGGGAAATAGGTTAATGAAAGAGCATCTGCGGTATCAGGAGACCTTCCCAACCGTTGTTTTATATCATCTTTATTTTCTATGACTATGCGTCCGCTGCTGTCAATGGTGTATTGAATATCGCTCAGTTCCTGTGCAAGATTGTCATCCGGAGGCAAAGCAAGGTCAATCCGGTTTGCGGGATTTAATGCATCCCTTACCGCCCAGAACATATATGCTCTCATGTTGGAAAATTTTCTGACTTCGGTTATATCCGTTAATCCCCTTGCTCCGAATGAAGACTTTGCAGATACCACGTTATGGATGTTTTGCTCCCTGAGCCGTGAATACACTCCTGCGCCTTCTCCAATAGTATCTATAAATGCCAGTCCTCCGTATTGCCGGAGAATAGTAAGGATTTTTCCTGCCTGCTCCATGTGAATGGTGGCGTGTTTCTTTGCCATAGGAGGGTATTCAATCTTGCTGACAAAGTTCCCGAAGCGGTAAGCGTAAACGGTTCTGTCCCTTCCCATACCGGATATATCTGCACCGAGCCTGAGTTTTTCTTCGGGATGAAAACCGGATGCTGTGATATCCTGCCAGCGTGCCTGAGAGGCTTCAATCCATGCAAGGGGAACAAGCGTTCCTTCCGATTCTTCCGGAAATTCCCCGAGGACTTTTACCCTGAAAAGATTTCCCGGCCTGTACCATTTTCCTTCCCATTGAAAATCAAACATGCCCTCGTTAACTTCTTCCTCTCTGATCTCAGCGACCCAACCGGGCTTTTTGATCTTTTCATCAATCCAGTCATAGTCCACCTGCCCGGGAATGTACCTTTTTTTGTATTCTTCTTTGGTTATTCCTCCGTTCAATAACAGGCTTTTATTAACGACATTCGGTGCGTTCAAGTCATTTAACCGGAATTTTTTATATAAGGGTGATCTTTGGCTCTGATATGCCTCTCCGGAAAGGTTATTGGGATTGAATACGATTAACAGGCGGGAATTGCCCTGCAGGATACCTTCGATAGCATCAAACGTGCCCTGGCTGATACCGGAGGCTTCTGTAACCACTACCATGATATTGGCAGCGTGTAATCCTGACCAGGATTCCTGATTGTCGTCAGCAGCCTTAAATCCTGTAAGAAACCAGTCCTTATACTTGTCAAAACGTATTCCGTCTGACATAAGGTTTCCGGGTAAGCCTCTTGCTTTGTTAAATAGTTTGGTAACTTCAGGTATCATTATGTTTCGAATCTGCCTCCCGGTGGGCGCTGTCATTGCAACTTTAGTGGACTCTACAAGTTCGCTTCCTTTCCATTTGGGAGTGAGATAGAGAAAACAAATACAGGCTACAGCAGCAACATAATCTTTCCCCCTGGCTGTCCCTGACCTTACGGAAACTCTCCTCTGATGCTGTACTGCTTTTAGAATTTCTTCCTGATCCGGGTCAAGGTTTGCCCTTAAAGCCTGCTTGGCAAAAAGACACCAGTCATTCTGCCAACGATGCCATTGTTTGATAATATGAGGCTGAATAATACTCATTCCTCTGTCTGTGATGCTTCCATCATGACATCCAGTAAGCTGAACCGTGCATTCACATCCATTTCAGACTTTTCAATGTATCCCCTGTGCTTTGCTTTGCATTTGAGGAAAAAGAATATCGATGCTTCCTTGCCGTCCCTGATATTCCTGAGTAAAGCAGTTTCAGCTAAGTCAATATTCAATTCGTCCACTTCCTCGATTTTATCCTTGAAGTCAGGATATTTCTTAAGCCATTCGTAGAACGTTTTCCTTGATACCCCGATTTTCTCGCAGGTAATACTCACGTTCCCAAAAGAATTTTTGTACACCGTGACTGCCTGCTCCATCTTTTTTGCGTTAACATGCCGACCCATTTTTAAAATGTTTCATTTGATACTAATTAGTATATTTTCTTATGTATCAAAAATACGGCATCACCAGCTGAGAATGATTTTGTTTTGGAGAGTTGTATTCACGGAAAAGAGTGAGTAATAAACATAAAATGAGAGCAACAATATAAGATTTTTGAGAAAGGCAATTTGATAAAATGTTTGAGGATTAATTAAATGTTTTCTAAATTTAATGCTAATATTTTTTAGCATTGATTTAAAGTGCAATTAATCAGCACTTTATTCATTCTTTAAATTTAATTTATTGGATATTTATCATGGTTTTTAGTATTAGTCCTCTTCCCAACACGGTATGGGAAACATTATTTGATACATCTAATGTATGGAAGTTAATTGTCAGTAATAAAGACGAAATAACTTATACATCTAAAAACTGTGAAAATTTCATTGGAGTAACAGCTGATGAAATTGTTAAAAATCCAAGGTTGATATGGCATGCTATTGATAGAAACCATAGAAAAAAGGTAAAAAAATTTAGTACAAAAAGAAAAAACAATAACACAGATATTCTCAATATTGAGTTTAAGATTCATACTCCTGATGGTTCTGAAAAGTGGTTGTCATCTGATAGCCAACCTGTATTTTCTCCGGAGGGCATTCATATTGGTTATCGTCTCAATATTAGAGATATAACTGAATTAATGAAGGAAAAGCTCTGTCTAAAGAAATTAATTAAACAACAAAATGTACTTGTATTAGTAACCCAAATAGCTGCAAGTACCGATCCATTTAATACCCGTATAGAGTCTATTCTTAAGATAATTGGTAATTATACAGGGGTATCACGGGTTTATATTTTTGAGAATAGCAATGACGGTAAGGTTACCTCAAATACATATGAGTGGTGCCGTAAAGGAATAACTTCTCAGAAAAACAATTTGCAAAATATTTCCTATTCAATAATTCCTTCATGGGTGAAAATCTTATCCAAAAAAGGTATTATTATGACTTCTGATATTAAGACTCTTCCTGCTGATATTTATAATGTTTTAAATCCCCAGGGAATTAAATCAATATTAGTGATACCGCTTAATTTTCAAGATCATCAGTTAGGATTTATTGGTTTTGATGAATGTAAACGCCAAAGGATTTGGGAAAATGATGAGATAAACTTACTAAAAACAGTATGTAATACAATTACAAATGTTTTTTACAGGAATACATACGAAAAGGAGCTGGAGCAGGCTAAAAATAATTTACAAAACTTACTGAATAGAAAAATATCTGAACTTCACAGGAGTGAAAATTATTTTAAAGCGCTCATTGAAACCCAACAAGACCTTATCTGCCGATGGCTTCCGGACACTACGCTGACTTATGTCAATGATGCATACTGTAAATTCTTTAATGTTAAGGATGAAGAAATAATTGGTAGAAAATGGATTGATTTTATTGAAAGTGATTCACGATCTCATATTGAGCCCATTATTAAGAATATTTTTAAAACCGGAAATCCAGCTACATATGAACATACTGCAATAAATTTTAAAGGAGAAGTGCGTTGGCATCAATGGATTGATACTCCATTAAAGAATCAGGACGGTGTCATCACTGAGTTGCAATCTACGGGCAGAGACGTAACCGATAAAATTAATTATGAGACAGGTCTGACAAAGGCAAAAGAGAAGATGGAAGAACTGGACAGAACCAAACTGGAATTTCTCCGGCTTGTTTCACATGAATTACGTACTCCCTTAAACGCAATTCTTGGTTTTAGCGAGCTGATTAAAACCACTACTGATATTGAACTAATAAGCACTTTCAGTTCTTATATATATGAGAGCGGGAAAACCTTATTCAAGATGATAGAAGATATGTTAACATTAACAAATCTTCAAAGTGGAAATACACCGGTTACTTTTGAGGAAATAGAACTGCTTCCCTTATTAAAAGAGCTTTACGAAAAATTTGACAATAACCTGATAAAATTAGAGAAACCGGTATCCTTAAAACTCAAACATTATATTAAACCTGGTTTTAAAATTATTGTTGATAAAGGGAAATTGGAATTTATATTGACAAAGTTGTTAGACAATGCCCTTGTATTTTGTGACAAAGGTCTTATTCAGTTTGGTTCCAGGATAAAAAAAGATAATATTCTATTTTATGTAAAAGATGAAGGAATAGGAATATCAGAAGAAAATCAGAAAAATATTTTTCAGGATTTCAAAAAGATAAACTCGCAAAACAGGTCTTTCCATGAGGGACTTGGAGTAAGCTTATATATATCAAAAGAGTTAGTCGAGTTAATGGGCGGTCACATCTGGGTGGATTCAAAAATTAATATAGGATCGACTTTTTATTTTACTTTACCATTACAAAAAGGAGAAAGGAATATAACCTATTCGATATTAAAAGAAATAGCCATTCCGGAAGAAGATAAAATAATACCTGATTTAAAAGGCAGAAAAATCTTAGTTGTAGATGATACTGAGTCGAATCTGAAGTATTTAGTAGAAGCTATTAAAGAGACCAAAGCATCCATTCTATGGGCAAGAAATGGAGCAGAATGTCTGAATATTTTCAGATCAAACAGGGATATTGACTGTGTTCTGATGGATATTCTCATGCCAGAGATGGATGGATACGAAGCATGTTTGCAGATACGAAAACTAAATGATGAAGTTCCTATTATAGCTCAAACTGCATATGGTTTGGACGATGAAGTAAAAATGGTGATCGACTCAAACAACTTTACAGATTATTTGATCAAACCTGTTTGGAAACATGAATTATTCCGGAAATTAAAGAAGCATCTTTTAAAATCGCAACCTGTAAATTATAATGAGAGAAGGTAAAAGTTAGAATGGAATTTCTACGTTTGTGGAGATAATTTCATAATGTTTGAGAGTATTAAAAATGTTTTTTACTTTTATTTGACAATATTAAGTTCGTCTTATTATAAATATTATGTCATCTACAACAATTACAGGAAATATCAAGAAAATTGCATTTGAAGTTTTGGAAAGCACGCCTGAAGGAATTCGTTATTCTGAATTAGCAAGAAAAATTCTTGAACATGGAGATTTTAACAAGAATACTATAAGCGGAGCAACCTGGGATTTAGATATTCAGTTTCCTGACAAAGTCTATAAACCTGATAGAGGTGTGTTCCGATTACTGAAATTCAAGGAGAATATTATAACCCAACCTGACCAACAAATATCACCAACTGTAAAGACAGGTAAGAAGAAAACAATTAAAGAGGAAGAGTTTTACAAACCTTTTGCAGATTGGCTGGTAAATGAACTTGAAGAGTGCACAAATGCTATTGAGCTTGGTGGAAATATTTTCCGTGATAAATGGGGCACACCTGACGTTATAGGAATAAGGGAATCTAAACGGAGTGATATTGTGCAATTTCCAACTGAGATAATCTCTGGTGAAATAAAAATTGATTCCAATGGATTGATAACTGCATTTGGACAAGCTTGTGCTTATAAAATCTTTTCCCATAAATCTTATATTGTTGTGCCAAATGATTCGCAAATTGAAGATATTACAAGACTTGACACACTTTGCAGGCAATTTGGGATTGGTTTAATACTTTTTGATTGTCATAATCCGGAAGATCCAAATTTTGAGATTAGAGCGAGGGCTGTAAAACATGAACCTGATATGTTTTTTGTAAATAAAAACCTTAAAATTATTGAAGATAGATTGTTCAAGTAGGAACTCTAATAAATTTCAATACAAACTTTCAATTATCCTTTTAATATTATATGAACAAAGTATTCTTAATTGGAAATGGTTTTGATTTGGCCCATGGTCTTAAAACAAAATATTCTGATTTTATTTTATGGTACTTCAATGAAGCAATTCAATCATTTAAATCAAGAAAATCAAACGTTTTTGATGATGATTTAATTACAATTCAAAATGATGGATATACTACTCCTATAATAGATACTATTGAACAACTCAATGAATTAACAAATAATAAATTAGTAGTTATCAATTTTAAACATTATTTTTTTAGGGATTTTGTTAGAAAATTAGAAGGTTTAAGATGGGTAGATATTGAATATCAATATTATCTTGAATTAATAAAAGTATATAAATATAGTCACAATGATGATACAGAGCCTGGTGTTTCAATGGAATTGATAAACTTAAACAATTGTTTTAATTCGGTAAAGAAAAAACTAATTGAATATCTCGAAACTATTGAAATTTCATGGAAAATTGTAAAACCACAAATTCAAGAACACTTACATAATGAATTAATAAAAAATAGTACAAATAGTCACAACCTTTTCATAATTTTTAATTACACAAATACCATTAAGTTATATCAAAATTATCTAAATGATGTTCCTCATCAAATAGTATATATTCATGGTAGATTAGGTAATGAAAAAAATCCTATAATTTTTGGTTATGGAGATGAAATGGACGAGTATTATAGTAAATTGGAAAGATTAAATATAAATCAGTATTTGAATAATATCAAATCATTTAGTTATTCATTAACTACTAACTATCAAGATTGTATTCTTTTTTTAGCTTCCCGTCCTTATTCAGTCAGTATAATGGGGCATTCCTGTGGCATATCAGATAGGTTGTTATTAAATACTATTTTTACTGATGATCATTGTGAGGAAATTAAAATATATTATTATCAAAAAAATGATTCGGAAAATGATTATTTTGAAAAAAATCAGGAAATATCCAGACATTTTCCACCTGAAAAAAAAGCCAGGATGAGAGAAATAATAAAACCTCTTCCTTTATCACTTCCTTTAACATAGAAACATAAAAAAATCTAATCCATACGCTGATTTTCCCCTCCTTTTGCTATTAACCAGAAAAAAACCATGAAAAAAATCAGACAGACAGAAAAAATTCCGGTAAAAAGAATTGATTATTCAACACTAACTGAGGATGAAAAGAGGTTGCTGGAGGTGGTGAAAAGGGTGGTGGGGGAGTATTTTAGTGCAAGTTAAGTTTAAAACTATCTTATATATCCTTAAAAAAATCAATATGTAAGGGTAATTATTATTTAGACCTATTTTTTAGCACTAATAATTTCAAACACTCTATTAAAAACATCAACCTCTGTCTTTAATTTATCCTGAAATTTATAGTTGTGATTTTTTATCATTCCTTTAATACTAAAATATTCAGATTGTTCATTTATTGCTTCCAATTCTTCTCGTCTTGCTAAATAGTTAATCCAAAATTCCTTTAATGCTATGTCATCAAAAGAACCAATTGTATTTTTAAAAAGAAATTCTATGTCTTTTATTGTAAATCTATTTTCAAGATTTTTTAGATTTAAGTAAGCAATGATAATTACTGAAATTAAAAGAATTCTAATATTATGAAGAGCATGTGCATCCTTAAGCATGTCCTCTGATGCACTTCGTTTATTTGAATACATCAATGCTATTACTGCACTCATAGCCTTCTTAACTAAGTGATGACTTGCTTCAATTGTAATTGAATTTTCGATAGCTTGTCTTATAGAATTTGGGTTAATAAAATTATCTTCACTTGGAGATTTAATTTCTGCTGGCATAACAAATGGTTCGACTACTATAGCATCATATCTCCATTGTGTGTCTCCAGTTTTACCTGTTTTTGCTTTTAAACCTAAAGTTCTTAAAAGATTACGCACTAAGGGATAAAATTCTTCCTTTTTTAATTTTTGTATTTTAATGAAAAACTTGTTAAGTATATCAATCATCACATCATTGTCAAGCATATATGAGAGTTCAACTTTTAATCCATCGAAATACATCATAGCATCCGATACTGTTGATCTTTTTACAATTAGGTTTCTCTTTGATAACTGCTGACTTATTGAAAGGACTCCATTCACATAATTAATTGCTCCAAACTTGCATCGTGTAATACAAATTCCGCAATCGACACATTTGTTATAGTCAAGTTCTGGAAATAAGTTACAATTAAAACTTATTGCATTTACTGGACAAACTTGTACGGCATTTTTATCTGGAATTTCCTGATGAGTTTTTTCGCTACATATTAATTCTTCTTGAGAATATTCATAGCACCTCGCTGGGCGACAGTTTACACAACTAAAAGCAGTCTTTGATTTCCATAATGGATTAGTATTTAAACTTGCAAAAATGTTAACTTTTTTATTTTCCCAGGTGTAGTACTCAACTTCCTCGTTTTTACTAAAATATGGATATAACAACATCATATTGCATTGCGAATTTAAATTATCCAGATACGTTTCAAATTCCTCTATTTCATCACTTAATAATATATGATAAGGGAAAGTAAAAAATAACTTTTCTTTTTCATATCTTTTCGGGAATTTGTTTGAAAAATAATTTTCTGCTCTTAATGATGTTTGGTAAAAATCTGTCAATGATTTTAAAGCAATGTAAAATCTAACTTCTTTACCTTCCTCCTCTACATCTTTAAATTTAATATTTTCTTTTTTTGGAAAATCATGCATAAAAATACTTCCGTTATCTCCAATTGTGTATATTTCAGTATTGGGTGAAGGCTTCATTCCGTTTATAAACTTATTATTATCTTTAAGATATGCTTTTAATTCAGGAACATCACTCAATTTTGCTTTTCTTAATAGATTAAAAGATTTGAAAAATGCAATAGGAATTCTTGTGTAATTATTTGCTGTATTTTCAGTAATGCCACTACTTTTAAGGATTTTTATTTTATATTTTTGAAATAAATCTTTTTTCTTTCTTGCTAATAATATTTCATCTGCAGTAAACTTTAGTGATTCATAGTTATCATTTTTTAAGGATAAAATAAAATAATTGAATTCATCTTTTGTAATGAAATTTTCTATTAAATGCAGAATTCTGAGGACAGCTAAAAATGGTTTTACAGATAGATCCTCATTGGCTATAATTTGTGGATGCCTGTAATTAATATTTAAAAAAGAATACGATAGTAACTTTAAAATTTCATTTTTATAATCGTCTCTTGAAGTTGAAATAAAGGAAGATACATACTTTCCAAATTTTGTTATTCTAAAGGTGTGTTGATTATTCACCGAAATTATTAGACCAAGCAATCTTAATACCTCAGATAATGATTTTGATTGATTGAATACTGCATCTAAACTTTTATTTTCCCTGAAACTTGCTTCAATTGCTTTTGATCCGAATGCTTTTTGAGAAGATATATTACCAATCCGAGTTAAATTATTTGAAATGTCATCAAAATTAAAATTGGTTAAACCGCTTTGTTCAACCATTGTATTAATGACAGATATAATTTTGATATATTCCTGTATATCTGACTTAGGATTTGGTAATCTTATCATGATGCAAAGAAGTAGAGATTCTGTTATTAGCTATTTTTATGTAATTTGGATTAATTTCGGTTGCGATAAAATTCCGATTATATTTTATACAACTGATACATTCCGAACCACTTCCCGCAAAAGGAATATAAACAATGTCTTTAGGATTACTAAAATGTTTTACAATCCTATCACTGAGCGCAAGTGGTTTTTGAGTTGGATGTTCAACTTTTTCATCCTTAAATCTTTTACCTGCAAGCGTTGGAAGTTGCCATACATCTCCAGCTAATCTGCCTTCTGAATTTGGCATCCATTCTTTTCCATTTTTAATTATTTTGTTTCTTAGTCGCTCTTGACTTTTATATGGTTCACGAATTTGGTGAAAAGTAAAATTATCTGTCTTACTAAACCATAAAATTGGCTCATAGAATGCATTTAATGTTTTATAACCAGAAAAACCATTTTCATAATTCCAAATAATTTGTCTTCTATAACGCATATTCATCTCATAAAGATAGCATTGTATATAGCATTGATAATGATGAATACCATAAATAAAGATATTACCATTAGGTTTTAAAATACGGATACTTTCATCAATCCATTGTTTACTCCAGCATAACCAATCTTGAACACTTTCCCAAAAGTCACTTCTATTACCAAAATCTTTCTTTAAATTATAGGGAGGATCGGCAATAATCAGATCTACTGATTCTTCTTCCATTTCCTGCATAAAGGTTATACAATTCTGTAAATAGATTTTATTTAACTCCTTCATAGTTTTTACTTTTGAAAGATTAGGATGTATTGGTGATGAATATTTTCTACATAAGAAAATGGATATCCATAAGGAAATAGTTTTTTAGCGTTCTGAATTAGTACTTTTATACCTTTCAATTGAAATCTATTTTTAAGCTTTTTATCTATTAACTTATTTAAAAGATCAGAGTGAAAAGGATAAAATTCTGACTTATGTCTGAAATCACTTACAATTATACACATATATTTTCCTTGCTTTAATAAGTCGTGACAACTTAAAAATATATTTGAAAGTTCGTCAATAAACTTTCTATATTCAGTAATATTACCTAAATCATCCTTGTTTTCGCTATATTTTGTATCTTGCCCATTCTTCACTCTTACATTTGCTTTATGGTCTCTCTTTTCGAGAATATTCCAATAGGGTGGTGATGTTACTATAAAGTCAAAAAAATCTTTTTCAAACATTTCATTTATTTTTCTACTATCGCCACAAATTAAATGTTTTTGATCAATTATAAAATTAGACTCTTCTTTTAAACGATTCTGAGTAATTTCACACCATTTTTTTGAGAGTTCCACTCCAAATCCTTCTCTTTCAAGTTCAACACAAGCTTTAATAGTTGATCCAACACCTAAGAATGGATCTAAGATTCTTCCTCCTTTTTTTGTGAAAAAACGAATTAGTTTCATGATATCTGTGTATGAAAAAGGTGCAGGATGCATCTTTTCGTATTTTGCCTCAGGGCTTCCAGCTCCAAGACCCTTTTGATAAAAATAACTTTTTGTTTCTTGGATCCATTCTGTTGAAGTTAATTCGTTTAAAGCATTTCTTTTATCAATAAAAGAATTATTTGTGTTTTTAATTTTTTCTATTTCAAACATGTCCAATTATCTATATTTTCATTACTTTTTAAAATTATACTATCCTTTGTAATTTATATCTTCAAAGATAGGAAACTTATTCTACTTCATTTCTTAAATTTTTAAACACTTTATAAAAACATCCTGAATCCAGCTTACTGAAATGAACATACCTGCAAACATCCCGCATCCACCTCGTCATTCGGGTGATATGTTGATGCAGCATTCCGCCAGTCTTTCTCCATCCATCTATCTACTTCCTTATCGGAATTTGTGTCCTTTACTTTATAAGCCATCACGGTGTAACACGATTCGTGTACCAGCTTCCAGAGGGAGTATTTCATATGCTGATTCCGGATTTTATGTGATCTCTAAACGGTAGATGCTCTAAAAAATACTTATACAAATCAACGTACTTCCCTTCCACATTCAGGATATAGAGGGAGTTCAGATTATCCAGGGCATCGTATTTATCAAACTTACCTTCATATTCGCCGGATTCGTTAAGTTCTTCCGCCCATTGCGTAAATGATTTCACCCTGTTTCGCTTTTTCCAGTCATACTTAATAAGCTGGCAAAGTTTTTTCGGGGTATCGATCACTGACGCACCATTGATTTTGGTAGTGTGATCAATTACTCGACCGTCTGGTAACAAGATTGAAAATTTCATGATTGCGTGATTTTGGTTAATTTTTACATAATTCTAATTTCCAATCATAAACTAATTTATTTAATCGCTTCTCAAATGATTCAAATGTTTTAGAACTATGAATAATTTTGCCATTGAATAAAATTTTATAACCAACAAATGGTGTGCGAGGCTCAAACCATATTTCAGCAATTCTTATATCATCTTTTTGTATAGTTTCTTGAAATTTTTCATTACTAAACTCTAAATGATTACCGTTAAGCATTTCTCGTTTTAATTCTTTTGTTTTCATGATTGCGTGATTTTGGTTGTTACTGCCATAAGTAGTTTTCATTCACCTGAGTGATTCCAAATGATGTTTCAACTTCAACCATCGAAACATCTTGCATTAACTCAGTAACGGTTTCCATGTTACCGGTAATCTTTAGTATGTCAATTACTTGATTTCCTTTTTCATCCAACACCATACAGATATTGGATTTTGCAGGTTTACTAACATCAAACCTTGTGCCTTTTGCAGTTGTGATCATTTTCATAATTGCATGATTTTGGTTATGCAAATTTCTTACAATATTCATTATAGAATTTCTCTGCTTCTTCAAGCGTGTCAAACACTCCGAGGCAGTTGTCATACTCTGATACGGAGTATTCACCGGTTTTGAGATAGTCCAGGTACATTACTGCACCATCGAAACTATCGGACTTAATTGTGTCCTCAATCAGATGGTCGATTTCTTCAAAGCTACTTGTTCTCATAATTTGTGATTTTGGTTGTTTGTATTGCTAACTTACTAAATATAAATGATATAAACAAATTTAATGACATGAATTTTATACTAAAAAGCATATTTTATATTAATTCTTAAAGCTTAATTATTAACTTATCAATATCTGAAAGTACAGATTAATTTTTTTTATCTTTGATATATCCTAATGCTTATAATCAATTTTGAAGGTTTAATGAAAAACTGAACTGCTATGAAATTCCTAACCTTAATGTTTTTATTTACAATTTTTACTATAAACCTTTTTGGTCAATCAAAAATTAAAAAATTTGATGTGCAAGAGAATGGTTTTAATGTAAAGGTAAATTATAATCCAATTGTGGATGAATTATCTCAAAATGGATTGTTGATTAAAATAATACCAATATCAGCAGATGAATTAAATGCACAATTTTTGAAAGAAGCAGCACTTAATGGCAAGTTTGAATATTCATACTATGAAAATTCACGTGCTTCTTATTTCATGAAGAGAAGAAACCGAATTGAAGAAAAAACAGATTTAGTTTTTTTACTTGAAGGTGTAAAATGGCTTTTTGAAAAAGAACAAATAAACAATGAAGAATATAATGAATTAACTAAACAAATTATTCTTTATTTTGATGAAGAATCAAATCAAGGATTAAATAATATTAAAAAATTAACTCTTACAAATCCATTTTTTATTGGTGATAAATTTTTAAATGTTTTTAGAATTGAAATTACTAACAATACTAATTCCTTTAAGAATTTTAATAATGAGATTATTATAGAAAATAATAACCAAATTTTAAAACCTCTTTCTGATGATGAAATAATTTTATTGTTAAAAAATGCAGAATTACTTAATAACCAAAAAGTTCAATCCCTAATAAGACATAACTTGCCAAGAGTATTAACAATTCCCCCAAATTCAAAATTTGAAAAAATGTTCGCAATATTGCCTATAGATTATGAGAATGATGCATTATTAATATCATTTTCCGGAAATGAAACTAAATTTCGATGGGATATTACAAAACAAGCCGAGTTAATAAATGAAATCTATTCCTATTATGAATTAGAAATACAATATTACTATGAAGCAAGACTCTTGGAGCCTGCAATAATTTTTACTGTTCTAAAAACCCCAGAATCCTCATGTTTTATAGATAATAATGCATTATTTGTGGATGTAAATTATACATCTGATAATATTGAACTATTTTCTTTATTGCTCTATTATAATAAATTGTACTATAAAAGAAGTTCAGGGAAAGTTGAAAATCATTTCGATTTCGAAAAGAATAAAAGAACTCCTATAACAATTACCACTAATTTAATTGATGATATAAAAAAGAAAGAAAAATAATTTGATCTAATTTTTAAAGACTTTAATAAGTGTATTCCATTATTGATAGAATTATTTTGTCTTGAAATTTATTGTTAATTGATTGGTATTTCCCTTATACTTTATTGTGCGATTCCGATGCTTCCGATCATATTCATTATGACATTTCTGACACATAGCTTTTAGATTTTCTTCCTCGCAATTCTTCGGATTATGGTCAAGGTGTGCGACAGTGAGAACAATAACGATGTATTTATATCCCATTTCATCTGTCTGGGTATGAAAATCCGCAATTTCTTTAGCTTCCTTATACGATAACATTTCCCCGGTCAACGGATCAATTCCGTTTCCTTGATCTTCAGCAACAATATTTCCGGAAAGTGGAATAAAAATTCCTTTTTCATCCCGATATCCGACAGAATGATTCCTTACTCCGCATACCTCACATTTATTACCAGCCCTTACAAAACGGATATATTCTGATATTTCTTTCCAGTTTTTGGGATAGAGTTTTTTATTCTCGTGAAGGATAGGCATACATGATTATTGTATTGCCTCAGTCAGGTTGTCCATAGCTTCTTCAATATTATCTATTGCGGATTGAAGATTGTCAACAGCCTGTTCTGATAATTGGTATTTCTCAGAGTTCTGGAGATTCTCAGGCATATTATCCAAATATTCCTGTTCTTCATTCATAAGCTCTTCCAGGTTGTTTTGCAGACCATAAAGCTGATCTTTTAATTCTTCAATTTGCGCCCTTCTTGTCTTATTCATTTCTAAAAAAGTTTTGCCTGCGAATTATCATCGGATTTGGAATTAAAGTTCTTTTGTGATTCCGGAAATACAAACCCAGGGAGCGTCTTGCAATTTTGCTGTGCCTGTCTTTCTTCCTCCGATAACTGAAAGAATTTCTCATGCCATTCTTTACGTTCTTTTTCAAACTCCACAGGGGCAAATGGTTCAACCTTACTTCCTTCATCATGGAAATACTGAATGCCTCTGCCTTTGGATTTTCCCTTTCTTGTATGAACATCCAAAGCATAATCCGGAATCTCCAGATTGTGTGTATCGTGTTTATGAAAGAAATAATTCTTGCTCCAGTCGCAAATCCTTGACTTTTTCGCCCTGCATAGCAGTATAACTGCATGAAACAGCATGAGCCTTATCTGATCACCGGTTTTTTCATTTTTGAGTTGAAAATAGGTATCGTGCAAGGCTTTTATTGTTGCCGGCATCATAGGTTCGGCAATCCCGACATCTTCACTGGTAATAATGAGTATTCTTTTCCATAGATACTTATCATATCCAGTATTATACAATTCCTGCGCCCAATAACAGGCATCTTCTTCTTTGTTTCTTCGGACGGATTTTTGAAAAGCTGAGCTTACCTCAAAAAAATCGTATCCTTTTTTAGTGAAAAGTTTGAAGTCTTTTTTCTCGTTACTCATGATTTATGATTTTGGTTATCAATACAATATACGAATATTTGTTGATATTTACAAGGGTTTCCGACAGGAATATTGCGAAATATCCAGGTCAATTTTATACCACCTGTCAATGGGTTTAAGTGCAAGTTTTGGAAAGTCTTTTTTAAGGTATTCATATGTGGATTGAGTTAATCCTGTGCGGTCAAGCATCTGAAATCCGCCTTTATTCGAACCATCCTTAAACTGAACCCCGATTCTTCCATAGAGCAGGGTATAATACCCGTCCCTGAGAACATACAGGTATAGTGCAGTATCATCATTATGCTTTACGTTCTCATTCAGGTATAACAGGAACTTTGGACGTATGATCCACCCATGAAAAAGTTCACAATTCCGGTGAGTGTACTTTCTTGCTTTCCCGATGGATTCAAAGAGGTGGTTTTTCGGGTCAAGAAACCGTACTGCACCTAATTTCTCATCTCCAAAGTCCGGAACTATATCTTTAACAGACGAATTGAAAATTTGAGCCGAAAACCCTGTTTTCCCGTTGCTGAAATACTTCGAAATAAATCCACTGCAATCATCATCAACCCTGCATACCAGATCATAGCCGTTTTGGATAGCATAATTCCCGATGAAGTTCATTGCATATCCAATTCCCTGGTCATTCTTTTCAATATTCACTAATTGTGTCTTGCCTATATTAAGTTTATAATGTACGTATTCAGAAGGCTCGACAAAAACCCGATAATCTATATCAATTTCATTAATCCATTTCAGGATGGTTTTCTGAAGGTCATAAGGACGTCCTTTTGAAGGTATTGCTAATAGTGTTTTCATCAGTAGGGGAATATAAGTGAACGTTCACCTTCATGGACTTTTTTCTTCGTTGGGCCAGAAGATTTAACCTGAACCACTTCCCCGAATACTTTCCGGAGTTTGAGGGTGTTTTCCTTCATGGTTTCAATTGTCCGGTAGTCATTGCATCCCCCGATAGCATTGAAATTGTCCACCGTCATAAATGAGTAACGGTTATCAATATAAACAAAGCGGTATTTGTACATTGCCAGACAAGTCATATAATGATCCTCTCCCTCTGAGAATCTGAGGTCATAACTCAGCGTATGCCCCTTAACAAACCCCATGAAGGAATTATTTACAAATCCGGTAAGGGATATGGGTTTCATCGGGTTGTATTCTACAGGATTTCTGATTTTTGAGAATCCGAACAATCCTGTACCAAGGCTTTTAGCTGTTTCAGCATTTTCATAAATAAGCTCAAGGATAAGTTCTTTGTCTTTCACCCGAATTTTATCAGGATCTTCCTCAAAGTTTCTGCGGACTTCTGAAACATCATCATCAATCATAAAAAGATGATCTTCTTTCCACCTTTCCAGAATAAACTGCCTGGTTGCGGTAATTCCTTTGATGTGATCCGGTGTGCCAACTACAGCACATTCTTTATTATGCTTCTTATATTCTGCAACCTCATTACCTGGTACGATCAGGATAAGCTGATCAATAAGGTTTTTGGTAAGCACTTTCGTTGCCCTGCCTTTACTGGGGCAAACAATGTCAATTCTTCTCATAACCTTCCAGTATTTTTTGAAAATGTTCCGCCGTAATCACGTGCGTTTCCCCAATCTTGGAATTTTTATAACTTTTAGATTTTTCCAGTTTCAGTACATTTTTCAAGTAATTGTAGTCCAGTTCATTTTTGGCAAATATCATGATCACGTTATAACTTTCAGAGAATTTCGGGACTATTGGCATTTCTGCATCAGCGTTTGTGATGGAGTTAAGTTTTGCTGAGTACGAATCCAGCCAGCTTGTTAGTTCTTTTTCTCTCCATCCGATTTCCAATAGCATTTCCTTTTCAAAGAATTCCCTTAAAAGTTCATTGTCAAACTCCCCCTGGTTTTTATTCAACCGGAGGTTTAAGCGCTTTTCAGCCTCCAGTTCCAGTTCAACTTCTACTATCGGAACTTCTTCATACCCCAGTTCCCTGGCTACAATCAACCTTTGGTTGCCACCGATTACAATATTCTTTCGGTCTTTATGAATGTTTACTACCAGGGGCTGAACAAAACCGCTTTCCTGTAAACTTTGTTTAATTTGTTGTTTGTCGTGCGTACTGATTTTTCTCGGATTGTACTCCGCATGCCTGAGCTCCGTTATTTTCCGGTACACAATCTTCAGCTCGTGATGTTTTTCCTTTTTCATGATTAAATTTTAAATACAATTTGACTTCAATGGCATTAAATTCATCCATCAGTTTTTTATCATATGAGGCAAGACAGCTTAACTGCTTCACATAGTGAGATACATTACTTCCGTCTTTTTTGATTTCTACGGCGATCTTTTTTCTAAGCCCTTTTTTTATTTTGCTTCTTTGGGTTACATTTTGGATAACCGTCTTGAAATATTCATAATCAAATACCTTTATCACGATATACACCAGTAAAAGGTTTGCCTTGACATATTCCCAATTTCTGGGAGTGTGTTTTCCTAATTTCTCAAGCGGAAGGTTATAATGAGAAAATATTTCCTTATGAAACCATGATATACTTGGTATTTCCATCCAAATAGGATCTGTGTTTGCGAGTTCATTTAAAATCTCTTTTCCTTTATATTCCCCGACTATAGAAAGGTAATAATCACCGATCATCTGCCTTTCTTTCTCTGTGAATAAATACATACTACCTGATTCTTTCTTTTGTCTTTTCTTTCGCCAAAAAAAAATCCTTATCCTTATGGAAGTATTTAAACCTGTCCCATATTTGTTTTGCTTCCTCTAAACTCTGTGCGTTATTCATCAGCTTAATTGCGGATTTCTTGAATCCTTCCACAATCCGCTGAACATCTTTGGTTTTACCTTCTATTGTAATGGTGATCTCTTCTGACATGCTTAAAATGGTGTTTCTTCTTCAAAATCGAGACTTGGCTCAATAAATACATCGGAATGAAAACTTTGTTTCGGGTTATCATCTTCCTGTTTGATGTAATCAAAGATTTGCGTCAGGTCTTCGTTATACCCGAACTTAATTATTCCTATCGATCCGTTTCTCTGTTTGGAGACAATAAGCTCCCCGACTCCTTTAGTAGGTTTTCCTTCTTCGTCAACGTTTATTCCGTACCTCTCCGCCCTGTACAGGAATATAACCGTGTCTGCATCCTGTTCTATTGCCCCGGATTCCCTGAGATCGGATAACTGAGGCCGTTTGTCTCCGCCTCTGAGTTCTACGGCACGGCTTAACTGTGCAAGAAGTAAGACAGGCACGCCAATCTCCTGTGCCAGTAACTTGGCTTTCCGGCTCATATCGGAGACATCCTGCTCCCTGGTGCCGTTTTTCCGATCGTTACTTTTATCTACCAGCTGTAAGTAGTCAATGACAATCAGGTCGCATTCTCCTTTCCGTTTCATTACCCGGCTCTTTGCAAGGATATATTCCATGTTGACAATAGGGGTGGGGTCAAGAAAAATTTTCATGTCACTGAATTTTTCTGAAGCTTTTTCAATCTTCTCATATTCTTCAGCGTTCAACATTCCGTCCCTGTATTTGGTGTGGTTTATACCAGCTTCTCCGCAAAGCAATCGATCCACAAGTCTTTCCCCGGACATTTCAAGAGAATATACATTCACCCATTTACCCTCTTTTGCAGATGTTTTTATTGCGTTCAATGCAAAGGCAGTTTTACCCATAGACGGCCTCCCTGCAATGATTACGAGGTCGCCGTCCATCCATCCACCGATGGTTTTTGTCAGGTCGGTTACAGGTGTTTTTATCCCAGGCGCAAGTCCTTCTTTAGCCCTTCTTTCCCTTTCATGGTATTGCGCCCTTGCACTATCAATGAAATAGGAAATATAATTAGCGGAGCTTTGATGATGAATAATTCTAACGAGCCTTTCCTGTTCGGTATTAAGAAGGGTAAAAATATCTTCAATATCCATGCTCTCATTAAAGCCATTTTCAGACATATCAACGCCAATCCTGATAAATTCCCGCTTTATATATTTTTGGAGAAGTATAAGGCAATGGTATTGAATATGAGATGCTCCGCCTACATTGCTGGTTAAGTTGGTGATGAAAACTGCTCCACCAGCCTGATCGAGTTCTCCGGATTCCTTCAAAGCGTTTGTTACAGTTAGAATGTCAACAGGATTGCTTTTCTTCGCCAGTTTCCGGATCGTTTTGAAAATGACCTGATGGGATATACTGTAAAAAACCTCATGGCTGATCATGGACAAAGCAATATCCAGGGCTTCACGGTCAATCATAACTGACCCGAGAACGAATTTTTCAACATCAACTGCTTGTGGTGGTAATTTCCCTTCAATCATATTTCAGAATTTTTAAATCAGGCCTTTGAATATTGCCGTTGACCTTGGCTTTATGGGACTCTTTAAATTTCTCTTTCCAGTTCTGGCTGTTCCAGCCCCCCTCCATGGGACTGTGGATATCACCGATGAATTTTTGAAAGGAGTGTTTGATTTCGCCGGCTTTTTCCTTGTAAAGCTTGTAGAATTTGAACTGTTCATCAAAGTATTCCAGCTTGCCAAGGGTCTTTAATTTGCAGGCAAAATAATAGGCTGTCTGCATTTTAGGGTAGTGATTCAGTTCATTTAGAGCAAAATATTCCATGATTGCGTTCATTCTTTGCTTAACATCTGCCTGATCATTTTGCAGAATTGAAAAATTGTTTTCTTCCTCGTGCGCATGAATTTCATTTTCTCTTCTTTTCTCTTCTTTACTCTTCTCTTCTTTTCTTTGTGTATTTCCGGCGGAATTTTCCGGAGTTAAGGCGGAAGTATGACTATCATCTTCTGTGTTTAGAAGCATTTGTCTTAATTCCTCCGGAGTAATGATGGTATTTTTCCTTTTCCGATAAGCTTCTTTAATTGATTCAAGGAATTTAAAATCAACTATATATTTTTGATCCCAAAACTCATTGATAAAGGCACCCAGTCTAACAAGATCATTAATAATATCAATAAGCTTTTCTTCAGGTACCAAACATCTTGCTGAGAGGTACATTAACAATGCTTCATCATTCAGGTTAAGAAAATGATCATCAGAATTACCAAGTTCTTCAAGTAGTTTAAACCAGGTCGCATAACCATCATTACCGTACTTATTTTCTATAAAGAACATTTTCTTACCGTGTTTGGTGCTGTGAGGAAAGTAATCGACATCTTTTCTTTCAATTCTTGCCATATTCCATGATTTGTGATTTTGGTTATTACAATATACTCATAAATATTTAATTTTCAACACGTTCGACTGAGAAAATTGTCATTTGCAATTCGGTTGGACGAGCATCTCTTTCTAAAACTTTAATTCCTTCCTGATCAAAATACCTTACCCTTCGTTTTTCCGTATCGATAAATTTAAAACAGGTATCCCTGACAATTTTCTTACCGTCCCGAAGGTATCGGGTGATGTTTTTGGCTTCGTTTTTCAGGGGAGTGATTTGATCTTTAAATGCATCAACCGCGTCTTTTCTTTCTTCATCAAGCCGTTCCAGTTTCACCATAACATTACCCAATTCTTCACGGAGAGAGTTTAGTTCACTATCCGTAAATTCCTTGTAATAATCAATTTCTTCCACTGCATCTGCTGTTTCTTTCAGGATTTCTACCCTGTTTTCTGCCGGCTCATTCTGCAGGTCGGTTTCCTCCTGGGTTGGAGGAGTTTCAATTACTTGATCTTTAACTCTTTTCGCCATAATACGTTAATTTAAATTGTTGGTAATATTCCATATCCATTTCCATGATCTCCAATTCTATGAGTTTAAACCCGGGAAATGTTATAGCTTTTTTCGGGTCATTATCAAAAGTTTCGTGGCATGTCGGGTGCGCCAGTCCACAATTTTTTTTCTCCGTCTGAAGGTGGTATCTCGAATAGTGCGAGGATGCATACGATCTCCTGATCTTATGAGCCAACTGCCCGGATCCCTGTTTAACCAGCCTGTGACAGAATATACATACCGGATAATTTTGTTCATACCACCTTTTTGTTTCATTCAGTTTTGCGTCAATAGCATTCATTTATATAACTGCCTTTCAAGTGCATTAATAACTGAGCTCATTTCATTTATCCTGCCTTGCAGGGAAGTGATATACGTAACTGTTTCCTCGTAATCCTTCGAAACATAATATCCTTTCTGTGAGGCGATCAGTCTTTTTACTACGTCATTAATCCGGATTTCATGAATCATTCGCCTGACAAGTATATCCGATGTTTTAACATTCTTTCCAAAAAGAATTTTCCTGATGCCGTTATTGGTAATAGCATTTCGTATGCCTGTCCTGAACCTTAAAATATCGGCAATCATCGGCATGATGAAATTTTTTTCAAAATCAGTTAAGTCATTCCTTAATTCATTCATAATAAGACAACTTTAAATATTTCACATAGTCAAACGGATCTGTTTCTTTAAATAGCAATTCATTGCAGAATACCTCATTTGGCAATTCAATATTGATACCCAGTTCAAGAAGTGCATCAGCTCTCACTCGCAAAGCAAAATCCATTATCTCTATCCTGTTCATCCCGGAAACCCCTTTAAACCACAATCTGTAAAATCCATCCTTATTTTTGCTAAACTCTACTCCAAACAGTTCTTTGTATCCCTGATGCACTTCCCTGACTGAGTGCCCTGTATAATCAGCAATTCTTTTGTACACCACGCCGAATAAATAAGAATACTGGTCTATCGTAGCCCCGGGTAATTTGACCTGCAAATCACACACAAATGGCAGGCGGTATCCCTTTATCTTTTCTATCAACAATGACCGCATATCCTCGTTATATATGGCATAATGATCAATCATTCTCAGAACGGAAGATCATCTTCTCCTGTAAATGCTATATCATCAAAAGTTGCTGGTGCAGGTTCGTGATTTTTGGTTGCGCCCGTGCTTTGTGTTTTGGAGGGTTGAGAGGAGTTTTCGCTCTTACCGCCCAACATTTTAAGGTTTTCTACTATAAGCTTGATAAAGGTTTTTTCCGTTCCGTCTTTATCTGTATACTTCTCTGTCCTCTGCCTGCCTTCAACATATACAAGACTTCCTTTATCGAGATACTTTTCAATAACTTCCGCAAGTTTACCCCAGGCCTCAAAACGAAACCATTCTGTCTCGCTGACCTGGTCGCCCCGTTTGTTTGTATATTTTCGTGTGCTGGCCACCGAGAATTTCGAAACTACATTTCCCCCTTCCAGGTGTTTTGTCTCAGGCTTTGCGCCCAGATTTCCGATTACAAAAGTTTTGTTCATAACTAATTATTCTGAGGTTCTACATCTGTTACATTAAAAATAGTGCTGAGTTTTTTCCGGCTTATATTCTGCGGTTTATCTGCAATGATTACAGTTCCCCTTTCATCAACTGTCAGTGAAGCTCCACCTTCGATTTGCGAATCCATGGTCAGGGCTCTTTCGATTATAGTGTTTTTAGGGAGCAGTTTTGCGATCTGTTTTACAACCGCTTTCCTATACATCCACCTCTGCGGATCGTTTTCTATACTGTACAAGTCCGGTTTTTTGCTTTTCGCTTTTATCTGGTTCAATTCTTCAAGTGTCATATATTTGAACTCCGGATCAGTTCCATCAATGTGAGCAACGGCAAAAATGCCCTTCAATGCACCCCTGTCACCTTCTGCCGGCCGGAAAATAAATTTCCAGTTCATGGATTCATCTATCCACCGGTCAAACTGATCATTTTTAAATACGATTTCTGTAAAAATTTTCAGGATACGGGGATTTCTGTATAACAGGTGAGTAATGCCATGATACCCGAATTGAAACGTCGCTTCGTTTTTATAAGGAATAATATAACAATGCTGTGCAGGAGTATTTGGCTCAAGCCCGAATTCTGCTGCTGTCAGGATAGAGGCAAATAAGGACTGCCTGTCGCAATTTAAGAGGGAAGGAGTTTTTCGTATGGAATTCTCCACTACAGCCATAAATTTTTCCGGGCTGAACCCTGAATTCCCGATTAGTTTGACTATTGTTTTTTCGTATTGGGTTAACTGCCTTCTGAAAATCTGGTTAGGGGTTAACTGTTTTTCTGCCGGTTTGGTTTCAGTGACGGTTGCAGACAATTCAGGCATACCATCATTAATATGATTGTTGTTCATGATGTTTACTTTTTAAAATTTAGCTTCGATACGTGATTTTTTGCTCCATGCGGGCATAGCAAGGGTGATCATTCCGTATTCATTATCTGAATACACCTCGTACCCTTTAAAATAGTTGGAGTTAATGGCTTCCCTGATCATGTTCAACCTTCGGAGGTAAATCATTTGTGCATCGATGATATCCTCGTACAACAAATCATATAGTACAGCACTGTAAGGCTCTGATTTTTCCACGGCAATAAACAGAAAGGTTTCATACTCCTTTCCGAGACAGGCTGAAACTATATCCAGTCCCATAGCAGCCTGAATGTCATATTCATATTCAGAAGCGGTTTTAGAGAATCCTGCCGGGCTTGCATCAGTAGTGCTTTTAAGGTCCACATCAAAGAATTTTGTTTTATGGACAAAGTCAGGACGCGTACGTACTTTAATCTCATATTCGTTTTTTACCTTATAATCCACATCAACTGGTTCTACCTTTGCCAGAGAACCGTTAGGCTTAAAGACATACTTCACATAAAAAGCATGCTCAATTATGCCGTTTTTGAAATCAAAAATTTCATTGATGCCTTTCATGGACATTACACTGTCTCTCATAGCTGAGATAAGAGCAAATTGCGTTTCAAACAGAATAGATTTTCCCGGATTGGCTGTTCGGATGCTTTCAATATATTCCTTATTGCCTTTTCCGGATAAAGAGGGTGTTCCGTCCCTGTTGATAGCAAAAGGAGAGGGGAGTTCCTTATTCAGGATTACCTTTACATCCTTTTCAAACTGTTCAGGTTCGAGAACGAGCGTATGGAATGCTGTTCCAATATCAAATGCAGCTTTTTGTTCAGCCGGTGCATTTTTCTTTGTCAGGAATTCGAGGGGTGTCCTGACTCCCCTAATGTCCGAGGGACTGATCCAGTCCTTGCGGTCAAAGTAAAGATTGTCTTTGATAATCATTTTTCATTGTGATTTTGGTTGGACAAATAAACCTGATGATAATCTATTGGCTTCTTTTTGCTACCCCTTATAATTATTCTCACCTGTAAGTAAAGCAGGGTTGTGCATACAATTATTATAATGAGTGTGCCAAGTAAAAATTTCATATTATGATTATTGGTTTAATGTAAACTTACAAAAATTATGAATAATATGTAACATATAAGCAAAAATATTATTGCATAAATTATTTATTTTTTAGCCAGTTATTGATTTCTGACTTGTAGAAGTATAATTTTCCTTCTTTATGGCAAGGCATTCCTTTCCTGATCATATTATATATATGTTTACGGGAAGACCCCAGGAACGCCTCTGCTTCTTCCATGCTAATAGGCTTTTCTGCTCCAACCAAAGCTTTATGGATTTGTTCGAGCTTAGTTCTTACCTCCAACAGCTCCTGATCCCTTATTGCTATTCGCAGTTCTCCATCCATAGTTTTTTATTTAAAATATTGACTTTTAATAATCTTCTCAGCTGATGAAAAGAAATAAGGTATATATCGCTTATTTCCTTGAAAATGATATTTGTACGATACCCTTCTTTATATTTTTTAATGTAAAATTCTTTAATCTCTTTGTTTCGTTCCTGAATTTTTATCGCTCTTCTCTCTTTTATGCTTAAATTATTTGTATTCATGTTAATTATTTTTGTATATTGTGTAAATATTTATAAATTTGTATGCGGATAATTACTAATACAAATCTAATTACAAATTGCATACAAATCGGTTTATAACTTTTTAACTTATTCACATGAGCGAACCTATACACATAATTAGACTAAAGGAGTTAATGGAAGATACCTCCTCATCTATCAAAACGGTGGCAGAAGTTCTTGACTGTGACCGAAATACAGTATCTTTTTACCTGTCAAATAAAAATCCTCTGAAAGTTGATCAACTTTACAAATTATCACAGATGTTTAATGTTCAGCCTTGTGCATTCTTTATGGAAGAAAGAGAATATATCAATCTTATGTCAGCAATGAAAAGATTGAACGACAAGGATGAGATCATCAGCGAGAAGGACAAACTGATAGAACAGATGTCCGGGGTAATTAATAAATTAGATTCAATGATTCAAAACTTACTTACATTATATGGAAAATATCAAGGCTGAAAGACTGGTAATAGTCAGGAACTATCGTCCGGAATATAAATTCAAATATATTTTTCTAAAAGACGGACAGGTAATTAAAATAGATGCAGACAGCCGATCAAAGAAGTTTCTTTGCTAAGCGCTTGCCTACTTCTGTCATTTCATCATGAATGCGCTTGTCCAGTATATGGCCGTATATTCTGGTAGTTTCCAGTTTACGGTGTCCCAGGGTGCGTGAAACAACCTCTAATGAAGCTCCGTTATTCAGCATTATGGTAGTGGCAAACGTATGCCTTGCAACATGAGTAGTGAGGTTTTTCTGTATCCCGCAAAGCGTGGCAATCTCTTTTAGATAACTATTATAATGTGTATTTGAAATGGAGGGGAGAACGAAGTCACTTTTATTGTGCCTGTACTTCTCAATAATTGCTAAAGGTTTTGGTAACAACAACACTTCAAACAATTCTTCTGTTTTACCCCTTTTTTTGCGAATCCAATGACTTTCTCCTACCTGGATGATATCATCGTGCTTTAATGCAACGATATCTTTATATGCAAGCCCTGTATAGCAACAAAACAAAAACATATCACGGATGCGCTCCAAGCGATCAATGCCGAATTGCTTAGTTTCTATGGAGGCTAATTCTTCTTCTGTGAGAAACCGTATGACTGTCGGTTTTGGTTTTGCTATACGATAATATACATAAGGACTTCTTTCAATAATACCATTTCTTATTGCTTTATTTATGTAGATTTTTAGGCGCTTATGATAGTTAGCTATGGTAGCCTGCATTAATTCTTCTTTCCTGAGGCTTGAATCAAATTCATCAATGTTTCGTTTAGTCAGATCGCTGAATGTTTTTATTTTACCAAATTCTTCAAGTTTTGTTACCGTTACCAAGTGTTGTTTTTTTGTGGAATGTTGCAGATCTGTGCGCTTTTCGATTTCAAATTTCATAAATTCTATAAAAGAATCTGTGTTTATCGCTGTCTCACTTTTTGTATATTCGTCAAAGTCCTGCAAACTAAATTGACCTGACCGCATTTTTGAAATCTCAAAATCTTCAAGCTTTTCAATTTCCTTTTGCAACATTAAATTGAGTCTAATGGATTGAGTATGTTTGACAACTTTAGAATATTTTGAATTCCACTGATTTGCTGTCAAATAGAGCTTTGTAGAGAAATATCTTCTGTTTCCGCTTTGATATGCCTCAATCTGGACAAGAGAAGTTTCATCTTTCTTAAGTTTAACATTTTTTCTGTTAAAAACCAGTCTATATCGTACTTTGCTCATTTTTTTGATACCAGAATTAATAAAAACACCTAAAAAATTAAGTAAATTTATGCATAAAAATTGACTCTGGTATCAAACTGGTATCAAAAAATGGTAACAAATGGTTACAAAAAGGATTTTTTATTATTTAAAAAATAAAGCCGTACGGGACATATAGACACACATACGGCATAAAGTTGTATTTTTCTTGTGACCCCGGCGGGACTCGAACCCACAACCCTCAGAACCGGAATCTGATATTCTATCCATTGAACTACGGGGCCATATTTTTTCAAGAGCAAAATTATTAAATATTGGAAGGTCTGCAAATTTTTATTAGTGGTTATGTGATTAAGTGGATACGTGGATGAGTGATTACTTGGTTAAGTAACTATTTGATAGACTTTAAAACTCCCCTATACTTATAAATTCTTAACCACTCAACCACTCAACCACTAACCCACTCAACCACTAACCCAATAACCCAATAACCCAATAACCCAATAACCAAATAACCCACTAACCCACTAACCCACTAACCCAATAACCCATTAACCCAATAACCAATAATTCCCATTTTTCCCCCTCCCAAAAGTTCCTTAACTCCTGAAATTTTATACTTTTGCGTTTTATTAATCATTTATTGATCCCTCGATCCCTCGATCCCGTGATCCCGTGATAGCGTGATAGCGTGATCCCGTGATCCCTTTACTTACTTTATTGATGGAATACAATTTTGCTCATATCGAACCTAAGTGGCAGGAATACTGGAAAAAGAATAATATCTATAAAGTTGAGGTTGACCATTCAAAGCCGAAATTTTATGTCCTCGATATGTTCCCTTACCCGTCAGGTGCAGGACTGCATGTCGGACACCCGCTGGGATATATTGCATCAGACATATATACAAGGTATAAAAGATTAAAAGGATTTAATGTGCTCCATCCAATGGGATACGATGCCTTTGGACTGCCTGCAGAGCAATATGCCATACAAACCGGTCAGCATCCCGCTGTTACTACAGAACAGAATATCAACAGGTACCGGGAACAGATGGATAAAATAGGATTCTCTTACGATTGGGACAGGGAAGTGAGAACATGTGACCCGGGATACTATAAATGGACACAATGGGCATTTATCCGGATGTTCAGGCATTATTACAATTTTGATACAAATAAGGCTGAACCTGTTGAGAAACTAATCTCTGCATTCGAACATAAAGGAACAAACGACCTCAATGTGGCATGTACGGAAGAGATGCAATTTACCGCGGAGGAATGGAATAGCTGGTCATATAAAAAACAACAGGATACTTTGTTAAATTATCGGCTGGCATACAGAGCAGAGACTATGGTAAACTGGTGTTCTGCATTGGGAACAGTCCTGGCCAATGATGAAGTTAAAGATGGAATATCCATTCGTGGAGGACATCCTGTTGAACAGAAAAAAATGATGCAATGGTTATTGAGAGTATCTGCCTATGCGGAGAGATTACTATCCGGACTTGACCTTATTGACTGGTCTGAATCTCTTAAAGAAATACAGCGATATTGGATAGGGAAATCTGAAGGTGCTGAGATACTTTTCGGATTGAAAGGCAGACCCGAAAAGATGAATGTTTTCACTACACGTCCTGATACGATATACGGGGCTACTTTTATGGTATTGGCCCCGGAAAGTGAACTGGCCGGAATTCTTACTTTGCCTGAAAAACGTTCTGAGGTTAATACATACCTGGAATATTGTAAAAAAAGATCTGAAAGGGAACGCATTGCTGAAACAAAAAACATAAGCGGAGTATTTACCGGCTCTTATGCAATTCATCCCTTTACGGGGGAAGATATTCCTGTATGGATAAGTGAATATGTCCTGGCAGGTTATGGCACCGGTTGCATTATGGCTGTTCCTGCTCACGATGAGAGGGATTATGCTTTTGCGAAATATTTTAATCTTCCCATTATTGAAGTGGTTTCGGGCGGAGATATATCATCTGCTTCTTATGATGCCAAAGAGGGAATACTTGTCAATTCTCCGCTTATCAACGGACTGGAAGTGAAAGATGCTATTCCTGCTATTATTAAGGAAATCGAAGCCAGGAACCTGGGGAAGAAAAAAGTAAATTACCGTATCAGGGATGCAATCTTCAGCCGTCAGCGTTACTGGGGAGAACCTTTTCCTGTATATTATAAAGACGGTATCCCATATATGCTGGATGAAGATAAACTTCCCCTGCAATTACCAGTAGTGGATGCTTTTAAACCTGCTGAAACAGGCGAACCTCCTCTCGCAAGGGCCGAAAAATGGGAAACTCCGGAAGGCTACAAATATGAATTCAGCACAATGCCAGGCTTCGCCGGATCTTCTGCATATTATCTGAGGTTCATGGATCCGAAAAATGATAAAGCACTTGTTTCCAGGGAAGCAAATGAATACTGGCAGGACGTGGATCTTTATATCGGGGGAATTGAACACGCAACCGGACACCTGGTATATTCCAGGTTCTGGAACAAATTTCTCTTTGACACAGGATATGTATATAAGGATGAACCATTTAAAAAACTGGTGAACCAGGGAATGATCCAGGGAAGATCGAACTTTGTTTACAGGATCAAAGGAAAAAACAAGTTTGTATCCATTAACCTGAAAGATAATTATGATATAACTCCAATACACGTTGACATAAACCTTGTCAGTAATGACATCCTTGACATCGATGCTTTCAGGAAATGGAACCCGGAATATAAACAGGCAGAATTTATTCTAGAAGAAGGAAAATATATCTGCGGCTGGGCAGTGGAGAAAATGTCAAAATCAATGTATAATGTAGTGAATCCCGATGATATAATTGAAAAATACGGCGCTGACACTCTCCGTATGTATGAAATGTTCCTGGGTCCACTCGAACAGTCAAAACCCTGGGATACCAACGGGATAGACGGTGTCTTCAAATTTCTCAGGAAATTCTGGCGTCTGTTTTTTAATGAAAAAGGAGAACTTGAAGTTGTTGATGATGAACCGGATTTCTCTGAAAACAAAATATTACATAAGACCATAAAAAAGGTGACGGAAGATATCACTAGATTTTCTTTTAATACAGCTGTCAGTGAATTTATGATCTGTGTAAACGGACTGACAGAACTTAAGTGCAATAAAAGAAAAATCCTCAATGATCTCAACATTTTGCTGGCTCCTTTCGCCCCTCATATAACTGAAGAAATATGGCACCTGCTGGGTAATGAAATCAGCATTTTTAATGCTCAGCTTCCTGATTATGAACAGCGTTTTTTAGTGGAAAATGAATTCGAATATCCTGTTTCTGTCAATGGTAAGCTGAGGTTTAAAATACTTCTTCCATTAGATCTTCCTGTTAATGAAATTGAACAAAGAGTACTGGAACATCCGGTGGCAATAAAATGGATGGAGGGAAAACAGCCCAGGAAAGTAATAGTGGTCAGGGGGAAAATTATTAATATTGTTGTTTAAGGTAATAGTTCGAATAAGGGAATGCATGACGTAAAAAGGGACGCAGGGGCGCCAGGGCGCAAAAGAATACGGAAATGCAGGACGTGAAAAGGGACGCAAAGGCGCCAAGGCGCAAAGGAATACGGAAATGCAGAATTTGATAAGGAAAGGCAAGGTGTTGATAGCCAATAATATACATAAAAGAAGAATAAATCAATAGTACACTACAAAAAGTTGAATTTACGATTTTCAATAGTTTATGCCACTCAGCTCCCTACTCACCTTCGCGAAGCTATGACGGAGCAAAGAAGAGGGAGAGCCTATAAATCAGTAACTTGCAAAAAGTCCCCCTTGGGGGATTAGGGGGAAATGACATTTCGGAGCATGCGTAATCATAAAAAAGTTCATTATCAGTATGTTATTAAAATATATCAAAGTATTGACAGATGTATCTTTTTATTATAATCTTTGTAATTTTACGGGCTGAAAAAATAAAACAATTACTATTAAGATGCTAACAGTTGAAAAGATTGGCGGAAGCTCCATGTCAAATTTCGGTGAGGTATTGAAAAACATCATTATCGGTAACCGCAAACCTTCAGAGATGTACAACAGGGTCTTTGTTGTATCGGCATACAATAATGTCACCAACTGGCTTCTTGAGCACAAGAAAACCAAAGACCCCGGAGTTTATATGAAATTCGAGAGGAGAGAGAATTATAACGAAGCGCTGGAAGATATCCTTCAGAAACTGATTGAAATAAATCATAAGTTGGAGTCAGAAGGATTGGATATTGCTGTTGCTGATGCATTTATAAAGGACAGGATTGCTCAGGCTGCCAATTATCTTAACAGTCTGGCAGATGTAATGGCAACTGGGTACGTCAATAAGAATAATATTCTGCTGGCAGCCCGTGAGATTCTTTCTTCCATTGGGGAAGCACATTCAGCTTTCAATTCAGTTAATATCCTTGAAAATAAAGGAATAAATGCCATATTTATTGACCTCTGCGGTTTTAATGATTCCGATTACCTGACAATTGACGAGAGAATCCGTAAAGAACTTAAAGGTATAGATTTCTCTTCAGTAATACCTGTTGTTACTGGGTATACAAAGGGAACGGAAGGTATAATGAGAGAATTTGACAGGGGATATTCTGAAGTGACTTTTAGTAAGGTAGCTGTGGAAATAAAGGCTGATGAGGCGGTCATACATAAGGAATTCCATCTTTCAAGCGCTGATCCGAATATTGTCGGATTGAACAAATCTATTCCTGTTGGTCACACTAATTATAATGTAGCCGACCAGCTTGCTGATGTGGGGATGGAAGCTATACATCCCAAAGCATCAAAACCCCTGGAAGTATCGGGTATAAATATCAGGGTTAAAAATACCTTCGAACCTGATCATCCGGGAACTCTTATCTCAAAAGATTATAACGAAGGTAACGGGAAAGTCCAGATAATAACCGGCACAGATAAAGTTGTTGCTATTGAAGTGCACGATCCTAATATGGTAGGGGAAGTGGGATTTGACCTGGGTATGATGGAAATTTTTCAGAAATATAAAGTAAGTTATACCCTAAAATCAACCAATGCCAACAGCATAACCCAGGTTATCTGGGAACATGACCTGAAAGAAAATCTTATTCAGGAGCTTAATGCCAGGTATCAGAAAGTTACAATTCTTCCATGTGCTCTTGTCTGTGCTCTTGGAACAAGTATCAGTAAACCCGGTGTGATCGCAAAGGCAACCTCTGCACTGGCAGAACATAATATTAATATTGCAGCAATGTCCCAGTCACTGATGCAGGTGAATGTACAGTTCGTAATTAACAGGGAAGATTACAAAACAGCGATCATAGTATTGAATGATGCGTTATGTTATATGAAATAATTACAATTATGAACTGATCATGCGGGTATTTCCCTGCTTAAGCAATGCAATGTTCCCAATCCCCAGACCAGGTCAACAGCATTAATGCCAATAACATCCCTGTCGGGAAATAATTCGTTGAAAATTCCCAGGGCAATGTAGTCTTTTTTATCATTAAAAAGGGGAACAAGTATCGCTCCATTCAAAAAAATAAAATTCATATAACTGGCAGGTAATCGTAATTCTTTAAAAATAATCCGTTCAGGCATTGGGATAGTAACCACATTTACTTTTTGTTTATTTTCCAGACGGGCATCCTGCAATCTTTCAAGGTTTTCTTCCAGTCTTCTGTGGTTTTCGTCATTCCTGTCTGTTTCCCTTGCTGCCATTATCGTGTTTTGGTTAATGAATCTGCAAATATCATCCACATGTCCATGAGTATCATCTCCTTCAATTCCTTTACCTAACCATATAGTATTTGTGATACCAGCATATTCCCTGAAGATTTTTTCATAATCTGATTTTAAAAATCCCGGATTTCTTACCTGAGTATCCTGGTCCATCAGGCATTCTTCGGTGGTAATTAATGTTCCGCATCCATTTGTGTCAATAGCTCCTCCTTCCAGTACAACTTGTTTTCCGTTATAAGTGACAGGAAGTAAAGGGATATCGAGATATGCTGCAATTGAAGCGGGAACATTTCTGTCTTTATGGTAATTACGGTATTTTGCCCAGCCATTGAAATGAAATTGCAAAGCTTCCTGCATCCCGGCATTGTTTTTTATAATAATTGGTCCGGAATCTCTCATCCAGCTTCGGTTTGTATCCTGGATGATAAAGTGAACCTTACCAGTATCCACATGAGCATCAAGCAACATGTTTGTTACAGAAGATTTCTGTTTTTCTGAAATTACCAGGAGCAGTATGGATTCATAACGGGATATCTTATTAATAATGTCAATAAGAGTCCATTTCACAGCCTGGTATTTTCCCGGCCAATCCCTTCCCTCACAGGGGAAAGACAGCGAAGTAGAATCATGGATTTCCCATTCTGCAGGTAAACGTTTTATAGTGGCTGTCATTTTTTATTAATCAATATATCTTTTTAAAATTTCGGTATATGAATCAATACGCCTGTCACGCAGGAATGGCCAGTTTTGTCTGACGTCATCCAGGAGGGAAGTGTTGATATCCGCGTATACGATTTCTTCTTTATCAGGTGATGCCTGTGCAATAATTTCACCCTGGGGACCGCAAATAAATGATGATCCCCAGAATTCAATTCCTGCTGTATTTTTGACAGGATTTTCCAGTCCTACCCTGTTAACAGCAGCAATGAACACTCCATTCGCGATTGCATGTCCCCGCTGGACCGTTAACCATGCTTCCCGTTGTTTATCACCATATATTTCTTTTTCATGAGGGTGCCATCCAATAGCTGTCGGATAAAAAATCAATTCTGCTCCCTGCATGGCAGTAAGGCGTGCTGCTTCAGGATACCATTGATCCCAGCAGATCAATACCCCGATTTTCCCGATACTTGTATTAAAAGCCTTATATCCAAGGTCACCAGGAGTAAAATAAAATTTTTCAAAATATGATGGATCATCAGGAATATGCATTTTTCGGTAAAAACCGGCTTCACTTCCGTTGGTATCAATTATAACAGCACTGTTATGGTAAATTCCTGCAGTTCTTTTTTCAAAGAAAGGAACAATAATAACAATTCCCAGTTCACTGGCTAATTTGCTGAAAGTATGAAAAGATTTTCCATTTTTTGGCTCAGCAAATTTAAAGTTTTCCGTATCCTCATTCTGGCAGAAATAATACGAACTGTATAATTCCGGTAAACAAACTATCCGGGCTCCTTCTTTAGCAGCAAGTTTTATATACTCAGTGCACCTGGCAAGATTCCTTCCGGGCAATCCATTGAGATTTAATTGCAGAAGAGCTATCTTATAAGATATTCCTTTCATAACGGATAAATATAGTTTTGCAAAAATAGTTATTTAAATATTTGGTTATCGAATATTTAGCTTTTTATGTTGAGCCTACTCCAAAAAGTCATTTCCCCCTAAATCCCCCAAGGGGGACTTTTGCAAGTTGCTGATTTACAGGCTCTCCCCCTTTAGGGGGCTGGGGGGTAAATCCATTGAAAATCGCAATTTCGACTTTTCGGAGTGGACTCAATGTTTATTCACTAAAGTACAAATTAAAAAGGAAAATATAAACTTCTTCTTACATTTGTAAGATACAAAATAACCTTAAAATATGAAAGCAATTGGTATATACAGCTATGGGGGGCCGGAGGTTTTAAAAGAAATAGAAGTATCGGTTCCAGAGATATCTGATAATGAAGTTTTAATAAAAGTAGCTGCAGTTTCGGTAAATCCGGTTGACTGGAAAGTGCGGAAAGGAAATCTGAAATTAATTACCGGGAAAAGATTTCCTTTTATACCCGGGACAGAAGTAGCAGGAGTAGTAGAAAAATATGGCAAAAATGTAGAAAATTTGAAGGAGGGGCAAAGAGTCTATGCTGGTCTAAGCTACATGGGTGGTGGTTATGCTGAGTATGTTAAAACTTCTGCGAATAAAGTATTTATTTTACCGGACAATATTGATTTTACTGAGGCCTGCACTTTTGGCGTTGCAGGTGTAACAGCCTACCAGGGCCTTGTCAGGCACGGAAAAATTGAAGAAGGAATGGAAGTCATGATAAATGGAGCATCCGGAGGTGTGGGTACTTATGCCGTTCAGATAGCAAAATTATTTAAAGCAGTAGTTACTGCGGTTTGTTCGGATAGTAATTTCGACCTGGTGAAATCTCTTGGAGCAGATAAATTCGTTGATTATAAAAAACAAGATCCTGTTTTAACGGGAAAGTATGATATTATTCTCGATACTGTCGGCACCCTGGGTTTTCTTAAAGCATGCAAAGCGCTGAAAAAAGGAGGTCGTTATGTAAATACACTTCCCAGGCCAAAATTATTTTTCTGGCAAACCGTTACTTCCCTTACAGGTGGGAAAAGAGCAAGCGGTATTATTCTAAGAATGTACAGAGAAGACCTTCATTGGATCCGTGACCAGGTTGGAATAAAAAATATTAAAGTAGTAATTGACCGTATTTATCCCCTTTCTGAGGCACGTCAGGCGCATGAATATAGCGAGACCCTGCGAGCCAAGGGGAAAATTGTACTTGGAGTGGGGGAAAGTGGATGAGTGGTTAAGTGGTTGAGTGGTTAAGTGTATTACTTCATTACCACTTGCACTGTTGTTTTGTTTCTCTGCTCAAGTATTTTGTCTTTTCCGGCGGTTATTTTTTCAATGGTTGATTCATCATAATACCTGATGGTAGCCAGTTCGAGCCCATTTTCGATTTCAACTGTAAAATATGCACTCAGTTCCTTAAGTATTCTTTCAATCTTTAACCTGTCATTATTTACACAAACCTGGAAAGATACTGCTGAATTCTGCATCATATTTATGTCCAACCTGTTACGTGCAAAACTGCCGAAAATTACATGGAGATTTTCTTCTGCAATAAACGAAAAATCTTTTGGGTAAATATGTATCAAAGCCTGATTATTCTTGAAAATAAAAGAGGGAACAAGCTTATCATAACTTACATTCCCAACCTTCGTTCCTTCAGCTTCAGGATGCAGGAAGGATTTGACATACAAATTGATATTTTTCCTCTGTAAGGGTTGAATAGTTTTTGGATGAATGACTTTTGCCCCGTAATATGTCAGTTCTATTGCATCGCGAAAACTAATTTCTTTCAGTAAAACAGCTTCAGGGAAATATTTGGGATCAGCATTTAAAATTCCGGGAACATCCTTCCAGATGATCACTTTTTCGGCCTCAAGTATATATGCCAGTATGGCTGCAGTATAATCGGAACCTTCCCTTCCGAGAGTTGTTGTATAATTTTCCATAGTAGATGCAAGAAATCCCTGGGTTATGTATTTGTTGCATTCTTTAAAACAAAATTCTTCTTTTACTTTTTCCCCGGACAATTCCCAGTTAATATTTGCTTCCCTGTAAATGTTATCAGATATCAATGATTTTCGTATATCTTTCCATACAACTTTTACCCCGTTAGTATTAAGGTACTCAGCAACAATAAGGGTTGAAAGAAATTCTCCCGCAGATACAATCTGATCATATTCGAAATCAAAGCTCAAAGAAGGAGCCGAGTTAATTTTATTATCCAGGAAAGTATAAATTTCTTCAACTTTGGAAAAAACGGAATGTTGCTTTTCCGGAAACAGATCCTCTATGATCTCCTGGTGATAGTCTTTCACTTTTTGCAGTGCATCAGATGTTTCCCTGTTCCCTGAATAGTAATTATTTACCACCTTTTCAAGTGCATTTGTGGTTTTACCCATGGCAGAAATAACAATTAACAGCTTATCATTATATTTTTTCAGAATCTCTGCAAGATTTCTTACTGAATTTGCATCTTTTACAGATGCACCACCAAATTTGAAAACTAACATAATTAAATAGGTTATTATGATCACAAAGATAAGTAAACCAGCATCATCCGTGAAAAAATCTATTAACAATTAATACATTACCATGGTTTGTTAATTACAGTAACATTCCAATGCAGTTCATATTTTTATTAATTTTGCAGCCTGTTTTCCTTCTATATAATGCATGAAAGTATTTATTTTAATCATCCTCTGACATCGGAAGTTTGCACTGACCTGGTTGAGGGGATAAAGGGAAGTCGACTGTTGAAAGGACTCACAGGTTCATCACGTTCCTTGTTCTTTCATGCCTGCTTTCAAAGAATACGCGGGAAACACCTTATTATACTACCGGATAAGGAATCGGCAGCTTATTTTTATACCGACCTTATTACATTTGGGTACGACGATTCCCTGTATTTCTTTCCTTCATCCTTTAAAAGAAGCCTGTCATCAGGACAAAAGGATGATAGTGGAATTATAATGCGTACAAAAACACTTGAAAAGCTTGGCAATGATCCGGCTGAAGCTGTATTAGTAACATATCCTGAAGCTCTGCTTGAAAAGGTTATTTCACCGGATACACTACAGGAACATAGTTTCAGGTTAGTGAAGGGTGAGCGAGTAAATATGGCATTTCTTGAAGAAGTGCTTCAAACTTATAATTTCATATTGTCAGACTTTGTGTATGAACCGGGACAATATGCCATGAGAGGAAGTATCATTGATGTTTTTTCCTTTTCTTCTCCCTTGCCGTACCGGATTGATTTTTCCGGTAATGAAGTGGAATCCATACGAACATTTGATATTGACACCCAACTATCAGTGAATCAGGAGGATTCGATCCAGTTAGTTCCCGATATTCAATCTGACCACAGGCAAGGAGAAAAAAGATCAGCATTAACAGCATATTTTTCAGATTGTGTGATATGGATTGAAGATGGGAAAATGATATGTCACCGGATGAATGAAGTTTTTACAGGAGCCATGCAGGAGGTTGATAATAAAGAGATCACAGAATCCGGGATTTATCCGGACAGGGATATTTTTATTAATGGTGATGAGTTTTTCAGGACATTGCATGATTATAATGTTTGTGAATTCGGGAATAACATAGGCATAAATGTAAAATCCTATCTTTTCAATACGGTTCCCCAGATCCCTGTTAATAAAAATTTTGTGTTGCTGGCAGGTATTCTGAAAAAGAACAGTGAAAAAGGTTACAGAAATATCATTCTCTCAGAAAATGATAAGCAGATTGAAAGGATTCAGTCTATTTTCAAAGAAACAGATCCTGAGGTTGAATTTGATACCTCTTTAAAAATTCTTCATGAAGGATTTACCGATCATGACCTGGCTGTTTCAATATTTACTGATCATCAGATTTTCGATCGATATCATAAATTCAGGCTTAGAGACCAGTTTTTACGTAAAGAATCCCTGGTGTTGAAAGAAATCACAAACCTGAATCCCGGGGATTACGTGGTACATGTTGATCATGGAGTAGGGATTTTCGGAGGACTGGAAACTATAGATATCAATGGGAAGAAGCAGGAAACAGTGAGGCTGGTTTATAAGGATAATGATATTTTATATGTGAGCATTCATTCATTGCACAGGATCTCCAGGTTCAAGGGTGGGGATGGGGAATCTCCCAGGATATACAAGCTGGGCACCGGGGCATGGCAGAAATTAAAGCAGAATACCAGGAAAAAGATCAGGGATATAGCGCAGGAACTCATTAAACTTTATGCTCAGCGCATGCAGGAAAAAGGATTCAGTTTTTCACCGGATACTTACTTGCAAAGAGAACTGGAAGCTTCATTTATTTATGAGGATACTCCAGATCAGCTGAAAGCAACTGTTGATGTAAAATCAGGAATGGAAGCCGATTATCCTTTGGACAGGCTTGTATGTGGTGATGTAGGATTCGGGAAAACTGAAATTGCAATACGTGCTGCGTTTAAAGCAGTAACTGATTCAAAACAGGTTGTGATTCTGGTTCCTACAACACTTCTTGCTTTTCAGCATTATAATACTTTCCGGGAAAGACTGAAAGATTTTCCCTGCAATGTTGAATATCTTACCAGGTTAAGAAAATCTGCGGACCAGACAAGGATCCTACGGGAACTGAAAGAAGGGAAAGTTGATATTATAATCGGCACACATAAGCTTCTCGGGAAAAATGTGATATTTAAAGACCTGGGTCTTCTAATCATAGATGAAGAGCAAAAATTCGGGGTGGCAATGAAAGAGAAGCTGAGACAATTAAGATTAAATATTGACACTCTAACACTTACAGCAACACCCATTCCCAGGACATTGCAATTTTCCCTGATGGGGGCAAGAGATCTGTCAATCATTAATACTCCACCTCCTAACCGTCATCCAATAATGACAGAATCACACCCATTTAATGAAAGTATAATAAAAGAAGCTATTGAATTTGAACTGAACCGCGGGGGGCAGGTTTTTTTTATCCACAATCGCGTACAGAATATCTATGAACTCGAGGCATTGTTAAAAAGGCTCGTTAAAAATGCAAGAATTGTTACTGCACATGGACAAATGGAAGGAAGAAAACTGGAGGACACGATGCTTCAATTTATGCTTGGAGATTATGATGTATTGGTGGCGACAACAATTATTGAGTCAGGGCTGGATATACCTAACGCAAATACAATAATAATAAACAATGCACATAATTTTGGTTTAAGTGAATTGCATCAGCTCAGGGGCCGTGTCGGGCGATCAAATAAGAGGGCATTCTGTTACCTGCTTGCTCCACCTCCTCATCTGCTTACGCAGGAAGCACGCCAAAGAATAAGGGCAATTGAGGAGAATTATGAACTGGGAAGCGGCTTTAGTATAGCTTTGCAGGATCTGGATATAAGGGGAGCCGGGAATTTGCTGGGAGCCGAACAAAGCGGATTTATTGCCGAAATAGGTCTGGAAACTTACCAGCGAATACTTCATGAAGCTATACTTGAACTTAAAGAAAACGAGTTCAAAGATCTTTTTGTGAAGGAACCTGAAACATCCACAGAGAAATCGTATACATCAGAATGTCAGATTGATACTGATTTTCAGGTTCTCATTCCCGATAGTTATATCAGGAATATCCCGGAAAGAATAAGACTTTACAGGGAACTGGATAATATTAATGATGAAAATGACCTGCTTTTATTTGGAGAGAAACTAAAAGACCGTTTTGGACCTCTTCCAAAGGAAACAGAGGATCTGATGAATATAGTCAGAATAAGAAAACTTGCATTGAAGGCAGGATTTGAGAAAGTAGTCATAAGAAAAAATCAGATGCTGATATATTTTATTCAAAATTCCGGATCCGGGTACTATAATTCTGAAATATTTAAAAGAATTCTCTTGTGGGTACAACAACATCCGGCGAATGTAAAGATGAAGGAAGAGGGGGAAAAGCTTACCATGAAAATTGGGAAAATATATTCTATTGAAGAAGCTTTAAAGATACTGAAAGAAATAAATCAATGATTTTCTTACCTTTGTCAACTTGAAATTATTGAAATCAGAATGAATCTTATTGCAGATATCGGGAATACTCTTATTAAAACTGCTGTTTTTTCCGGGGATGAGATCATATATGAGGCACAAATGGAGATGTCGGATATTGCTGCAATTGATAATCTGGTGAAAGCATTTCCTGTAAGAAAAGGTATCGTATCATCAGTAGTGTCGGATATTGAGGAATATTTTAATAAGCTGAAAGAGGAACTTGACTTTTTTCTTATTCCTGATGCTTCTACACCTCTGCCAATACGAAATAATTACCATTCACCTGAGACATTGGGATTTGACAGACTTGCAGCAGCAGTAGGGGCACATACTATTTTCCCTCATGCAAATATTCTCGTAATAGATGCAGGGACAGCCATAACAATAGATATGGTAACTGAAGAAGGTGAATTCAACGGAGGCAATATTTCACCCGGTGCAGATATCAGGTTTAAAGCTTTGCATGATTTTACAAGCAGGCTACCTCTGGTAGAGAAAAACGGCAACATTGATCTCATGGGAAAAACAACAGAAGAGGCTATAAGATTTGGTGTGTGGAACGGAATATTTTTTGAGCTGGATGGATATATTACTGCTTATAAACAACAATATAAAGATTTAAAAGTTATTTTAACAGGAGGTGATCATAAACATTTTGAAAAAAAATTAAAAAACTTCATCTTTGTAGATTCCAATTTAAACCTTAAAGGACTGAACAAGATTTTGCAATATAATGCCAAATAGATCATTATTAGCCATTATTACTTTATTCTGCTGTTTTTTCTCATTGAGAGGGCAGATAAATACCTATTCCCCGTACTCCAGATTTGGGTTGGGAGAAATTCAGAAAGCAGGAAATATAAGAAATATTTCGATGGGATCTTCCGGTATAGCTCTTCGTTCGAATAATCAGATTAATTATCTTAATCCAGCTTCCTATACTGCTACCGATACATTATCATTTCTTTTTGATTTCGGCATGAACGGATTCTATAATACATATATTGCTGATGAATCAAGTGCCACTTTAGGGAATTTTAATATTCATCATTTTGCCATTGCTTTCCCCATTACAAAATGGTGGAAGGCAAGTGCAGGTGTTTCTCCCTATTCATCAGTTGGTTATAATATCAAGGACCCGGTGAACATGGTAGGGATAGGAGCAGTTGATTTTCTTTTTGATGGCAACGGGGGACTGAATAAATTTTACCTCGGGAATGCAGTACATTTATTTAACCATCTCTCTATCGGTTTGAATATGAATTATATGTTCGGATACATATATTATGCTAAACAACTGGAAATAATTTCTGATAATACAATTGCGATACCAAGGACTGAGAACAGACTTGTTATTGGAGATATGATGTACCAGATCGGGATTCAATACAATCATGTTTTCAGCAATAAATATTTTATTACTGTTGGAAGTACATTTGAAAATGAATCAAAGCTGAAAACAACATCGCATTTTCTTTCCGAGTTATATTTTCCGGGGAGATCCGCCACAGTTAATGATACAATAATACTCTCAAGTACTTATGAAATCCTTAAGGAAACATCCAAGGGGTCAATTATTTATCCTAATAATCTGGGTTTCGGAATCAGTATGGGAATACAAAATATTTTAACTGCCACAGCGGATTATTACATGCAGGATTGGAGTAAATCCTTGATTATGGGGAAAAGCGATTCTCTCGTTAATTCAAGTTCTGTTCACCTGGGAATAGAATATACACCTTCCCCAAATTCAATCAGGAGTTATTTGGGAAGGATTAATTACCGGTTTGGAGGTTATTTTACAAATAGTTATATTAGCATCCGCAGTGAGCAGATTACAGATAATGGCATGACTTTTGGATTAGGTTTACCATTAAGGAACACAAAAACCACATTTAATATTGGTTTTATATTAGGGCAAAGAGGCACATTAAAAAATGACCTCTTAAAAGAAAAATACGGAATAATGCATTTTGGAGTTACTTTACATGATATCTGGTTTCTAAAAAGAAAATATGATTAATAAATAAAACAATGAAGAAGATTTTTTTAATAACCGTATCGGTTTTCATTCTGGGCTTCATCTCCCTGAATGTACAAGCACAGAAGGGAGTGGAAGACGGTTCACAGTTTGGTAAAGGAGAAGACAGCATCAGATGCCTGATGAACCTGTCTCTTTATTTTGAATTTTATAAACATAACAATTATAAAGATGCCATTGGTCCGTGGAGAATCGTTTTCAATGAATGTCCATCTTCCCGTGAATCAATGTATGCATATGGAATTAATATGTACAAAGCATTCATTGAAAACGAAAAAGATCCGCAAAAGATCGCAGCTTATTGCGACACAATTATGTTAATTCATGAACAAAGAATTAAATATTTTGGTGATGAGGGAAATGTATTGGGAAGAAAAGGAGTTGATCTGCTCCGGTACAGAAGGCAGGAGGGTACAGAGTATATAAAGGAAGGATATAATTGCCTGAAGAAGTCAATAGAAATTGAGAAAAACAATTCTTCTCCTGTAGTAATAACTACTTTCATCTCAGCCAGCATCAGTTTATTCATGAACAATGAATTAAGCAATGAGGAAGTTCTTAACGACTATATACAGGCATCTGATATTATTGATCAGCAACTTCGCAGGAGGGCAGATGCAAAGACTAAAACAGCAAAAGAAGTCATTGATACAAATATCAAAGAAAGCGGGGTTTTAACTTGTGAAAATATTGTAAAGATCTTTGGACCACAGTATGAAGCAAATAAAACCAATAAGGAATATCTGGTTAAAGTTATAGATTTTCTTAACGTTTCCCAGTGTGAAAATGAAAATCTTTATGCCAATACTTCGGAAAAACTTTATGAAATTGAACCTTCTGCTTCATCAGCCTATAATCTTGCCCGGTTGTTTTTCCGGAGAAATGAATTTGAGAGTTCAAAAAAATATTACCTTGAAGCAATAAACAATGAATCTGATAGCAAAGAGAAAGCTAAATATAACTATGAACTGGCTGTACTCTCGTTTCAATACCTGAAGCAAAATGCAAATGCTGTTTATTATGCCAACGAAGCTATCAAGCTGGATCCCAATTGGGGAGAACCCTATATTTTAATCGGACAGGCATATTTTTCAGGCAAAAATGAATTTTCTGATCAATTTGATCAGCAAACTGTATATTGGGTAATTGTTGATATGTTTCAGAAAGCCGCAGCTGTTGATGCCTCTGTGAAAGATAAAACATCTGAGTTAATAGGTGATTACAGTGCACATTTCCCTTCTCTGGAAGATCTCTTTTTCAGAAGTATAAAAGAAGGTGATCCTTACACTGTCAGGGGCTGGATCAACCGCTCAACTGTTGCCAGGGCAAGAAAATAGTTAACTTGGGAAAAATATTTTACATAAAAAAATTAGTTTTTAATTTGAAAAAACTCCTGTTCATAACGGGAGTTTTTTTTCTTTTTTCTTGTGAAAATGATATTGAAAGGATAAACCTGCTTACAAATCCTGCAGATATGCCCCATATGCAGGGAAAGAATATGGAAATAATGTATTCCGATTCAGGTAAAGTTAAAGTGAAACTTATAGCTCCTCTTATAAAGCAATATACAAAAGTTGAAAGGCCTTACCTTGAATTTCCGGAAGGTATTCATATATATTTTTATAATGACAGCATTGAAAACATATCTGAGATCAGGTCTGATTACGCCATCTATTACAATGAAGAAAAATTCTGGCTTGCCAGGGGAAATGTCATCGCGGAAAATTTTGAGAAAAAGGAAAAACTGAATACGGAAGAACTTATATGGGATGAAAAAACAAAAAAAGTATATTCCAACAGTTTCTCCCGTATCGAAAATAAGGATGGGACATTCTATGGACAACAGGGTTTTGAAGCCAATCAAAAACTAACAAACTGGAAATTGAAAGGCTCCAGGGGAACATTACATGTTAAAGATGAGCAACCCAATCAGTAAAATCCCTGAAATACTATGGCTGATAACTGCCATTCTTGCTCTTTTTGCTGCTATACATAAGTTAATGACAGCAAATAGCTTTTATTTACAATATTTCATCATTGCCACATTATCATTATTAATGTATCTTTACAGGAGACATAAAAGACAAAACTCATAAAATGTCTTCTTACCTGTTGATATTAATTACCTTAACTTTTTCAGCACTGTTTTCAGGAATGGAAATAGCTTTTATTTCTTCCAACCGCCTGAGATTAGAAATTGATAGAAAAAATAAAATTTTTCCGTCAGGCATTATTTCAATTTTTACATCGAATCCTGGGCATTTCATAGCCACTCTACTTATCGGAAATAATATTGCAATGGTAATTTACGGAATAGTAATGGCTCGCCTCCTGGAACCAGTTATACATATTAAACTGAATATTTCCAATGAGGTGATTGTCCTTATTCTGCAAACTGTGTTCAGCACATTGATAATACTGGTAACAGGAGAATTTTTGCCAAAAACACTCTTCAGAATACAACCCAATGTAATACTCAACATTTTTGCACTTCCGGTCTTTTTTTTCTATTTGATTTTATACCCGGTTACAATAATAACAATTTGGTTGACGAACTTTTTGTTAAAATTCATATTCCGGTCGAAAGTGAGAATTGTGAAAAATACACAAAAGCCGGTTTTCGCAATGGTTGATATAGATCATCTTGTGAGTGAAACCCAGTCAAGGAATAAAAATGATGTCAATATAAATGTTGAAATGAAACTTTTCCAGAATACACTGGAGTTCTCAAGACTTAAAGTTAGAGATTGCATGGTTCCCAGAACAGATATTGCTGCAATTGAAGTAAACAGCTCCCTTGCCGGTCTTCTTGAAAAGCTTATAAATACAGGTTATTCCAAAATTCTGGTTTATGATGACTCTATTGATAATATCACAGGGTATGTAAATTCAAAAGACCTGTTCAAACAACCCGAGAGTATAAAAACTATCCAGCTTCCTTTATTCTTTGTTCCTGAAACAATGCAGGTAAATGTTCTTTTCAACAAACTTATTAAAGAACATAAAAGCATTGCACTGGTGGTTGATGAATATGGAGGGACTTCAGGAATAATTACTTTGGAGGATATAATGGAAGAGATCTTCGGAGAGATTGAAGATGAACATGACATCCCTGAATTTATTGAGAAACAAATCAGTGATGACGAATATATCTTCTCAGCCAGAATTGAGATTGATTATCTTAATGAAAAATATAATCTTAAAATTCCTGAGTCTGAAGAATATGATACTCTTGCAGGATTTATAATTTACAATTTTGAAAACATCCCCAGGCAAAATACCCGGATCATTATAAATCCATTCCAGATAAGAATTCTGAAAGTAAGCCCTACAAGGATTGAGTTAATTCATCTCAAAAAAATACATAAGTAAAAATTATAACTTCCTTCCACTAAAATAGAATATATTACTGTAATAAAGATGGAAATTACTATATTCGTACCCTGAATTTAAATTTATTATTGTTTTTACATGGCAACTTTACAGAAAATCAGAAATAGAGCGGGAATACTTGTCTCTGTGGTGATAGGCCTTGCATTAATTGCTTTTATTATGGGTGATCTTTTTAGCTCCGGGCCTTCCGTTTTTAATAGGAAAAGGTTGGAGATTGCAGAGATCAATGGAATTTCTGTTAATTATTTTGACTTTAATGAAAGGATAGAGCGTTTGGCAGAATTCTACCGTATGAATTATCAGATTTCTTCTCTTGATGCCGAACAAATGGAAATGGTCAGGGAAGAAGCATGGCGCGAACTTATCAGGGAACTTGTACTTGGAAATGTAATCAATAAGCTTGGTATTAAAGTAAGTGATGAAGAACTGGTATCGATGCTTATAGGTGATTCTATTACTTCAGGGAGCACAAATGTGATAATGGATGAGCCGCATCCCATAATACGGCGTATGTTTACCAATCCGGAAACAGGCGAATTTAACCGGTTTCAGATGATGAATTACTTCAATGCGATTACTAATCCAGTGTATCGTGAAGAGAAGAAAAGATGGATATTTCTTGAAGACCAGATAGTTGACGAAAAGTTAGCACAGAAATATTTTAATCTTATCAGAAAAGGATTAAACCCCTCAACTCTTGATACCAGGTATTTTGCAGTTGAAGCCGGATCTTCCGCTGATTTTAGTTTTGTATATCAGAATTTTAATACAATATCTGATGAGGAAATATCGATAGATCAGAAGGAAATAGAAAAGTATTACAATGACAGGAAAGAATCCTATAAACAGGATGAAGGAAGGAGTATTGAATATGTAGTATTTGAAATAACCCCTTCAGAGGATGATGACAGGAATGCAAAAACATTTATAGAACAAAGTCTAACCCCTTTTTCACGATCTGAAGATCCGATAGGATTTGTAAATTCAAATTCAGAAATTCCCTATAAGGATATAAATTATACCTATGATGAACTACCCGAAATAGTCAGGGATTCAATATATAATTCAAAAACAGGTAATATTACAGGGCCTTTTTACGATAATGGAGCCTATAAACTAGCCATGCTTATTGAGGTAAATTTTCTGCCGGATTCTGTAAAAGCCCGGCATATTCTCATTACTCCATCAATGCAGAGGGACGATGAAAGATCCAAAATTATTGCTGACAGCCTGAAGAACCTTCTTGATAAAGGCTTAGCACGCTTCGAACAATTGGCAATGGAATTTTCCGGTGACCAGAGTAATAGTAAAATTGGGGGAGACCTGGGCTGGTTCAGGGAAGGAACAATGGTTAAACCATTCAATGACGCTTGTTTTCAGGGAAAAATACGGGAAATTCAGGTAGTCAAAACTAATTTTGGTTATCATATAATCAGGGTTGATGATCAAAGCCCAAAAGTGAAAAAGGTAAAAGTAGCGTATCTCTCACGTGAAGTTTCCCCCAGTGACCAGACTTACCAGAAATTCTACTCCATGGCAGTAGATTTCAGGAATGCTTCTGATAGCTATGAGAAGTTTAAACAAACCTGTGCAGATAAGGATATGACTATACGTTATGCATCTGATTTCGGACCTTTGGAAACAAAGCTCCCGGGGCTTGAAAATGCCAGGGAAATAATACGCTGGGCATATGAATCAGAGTTAAACACAGTAAGCCAGATTTTTGACCTTAGTGAAAGATATATTGTTGCAGCACTAACAGAGGTGAAAGAACAAGGGTATGCTTCACTGAATTCAGTTAGAACAGAAATTGAGATTGCATTGAAAAAGAGTAAAAAACTTGATTTGTTGGCAGCACAGATGACTGAAAAGATTTCCGGAGAGGCTTCCATTGAACCTATAGCTTCTTCTCTCGGTGTGAAAATAAATGAAGCATCGAAAGTACGTCTTTCCAATCCCTATCTATCAGGAGTGGGATTTGAACCGGCCGTTGTTGCACATGCAATGAATATGGAAGCAGGGAGTGTATCAAAACCAGTGAAAGGTGAAAATGGCGTCTTTATAATTGAACTAAATAATATTGATATCCCGGAAACACCCGATATTTCTGCTGCAAGATTTCGACTTAATTATGGAATTGAAAGCAGAGTGACGTATGAAGGATACCAGGCATTACAAGATCTGGCCAATATTACAGATCACAGGATTAAATTCTTTTAGCATTTTATCCTAATAGCTTCCTTACCATTTCGGAGATAGCTTTTCCATCTGCTTTTCCGGCAAGCTCTTTTACTGCTATTCCCATTATTCTGCCCATATCTTTCATTCCGGCAGCACCTGTTTTTTCAATAATCCCTTTGATATAACCTTCAAGTTCTTCATCATTCAGCATTGCAGGGAGATAAGCTTCAATAAATGAGGCCTCTAATATCTCCTTTTCGTACAAATCCGGTCTGTTTTGGTCTTTGTATATAGCAGCAGACTCTTTTCTTTGTTTAACAAGCTTTTGAAGTATCTTAAGTTCTTCAGCTTCTGTGAGAACATAATCTGCTCCCTTTTCACTTCGTGCAAGAGTAAAAGCGGTTTTAACTGCCCTGAGTGTTTCCAGTTTATCTTTCTCCTTAGCCAGCATTGCCTGCATAAGGTCTTTGCTGATCCTGTCTGTAAAGTTCATAGTAGTTTGTATTAGTCAACATTATCATGTAAATATGAATTATCTTCCCTTAACCGTGGAGTATTTTCCTCATCTTCAGAAAGACTGAATCTCGATATTCCTGAACCGGCAGATAAAGGTTTGTCATTGATTATAAGCTTTTTCCTGACATATGCAGGTTCATTTTCCAGATGGTCAATTTTGTTATTTTCTGATGTGACAGTTTGTCTTGAGTTTTTAGCAATTTCATGAATCTTTTTAATATTGCCCACTCTTTCCTGTCTTTTTCTATCTGCTTCATTTTTGTCGGGAACCTGAATTACGTCTTCAAAAAGGGTGTACTGTTCTGCTTTTTCATCTTCTTTAAATAATAAATCAGGTGATTTTTGCTTCTTTATGATATTTTCAGCTGCATCATGGATTTCAAATTCACTCTCGCATTTTTGGTTTATAATTACTCTATCTGCATCTCTAAGCGGAACTTTATCAAAATGCTTTTTAACGGTATATAATTCGGGAATACTATGAGATTCAAACCCCGTGGCAATTATCGTTACAGAAACGGCATCGCCCAGGCTTTCTTCTATGCAGGTTCCCCAGATAATAAGTGCATTTTTATCTGCAGCCTGAGTAACATAATCTGTTATTTCCCCTATTTCATCCATACTTACTTCATTTGTACCTGAAGTAATATTCAGCAGAATACTTTTTGCCCCGGTAATGTCATTATTGTTAAGAAGGGGAGAGGCGAGGGCATTTTCAATAGCTTCAAGAGCCCTGTTTTCTCCTGAGGCTGAGGCTGAACCTAAAATTGCCACTCCACTGTTTGTCATAACAGTTTCAACATCAGCAAAATCCACATTAATATATCCATGTACCGTGATGATTTCTGCTATACCTTTGGCTGCTGTTGCCAGTACATCATCTGCCCTGGTAAAAGCTTGTGAAAGTTTCAAATCCCCATAAATTTCCCTTAGTTTTTCATTACTGATCACAAGCAATGAATCAGCATACTTCTGAATTTCAGTGATCCCTTCAATAGCCTGAGATATCCTTTGTTGCCCTTCAAAACGAAAAGGGATAGTTACAATGGCAACTGTCAGAATACCCATTTCTCTGGCAGCTTTGGCTATTACAGGCGCTGCACCCGTTCCTGTTCCTCCTCCCATACCAGCAGTGATAAATACCATTTTCGTATTTTTTGACAAAACATCATTTATGGTATCGATTGCTTCAAGTGCAGCCTGCCTGCCTATTTCAGGCTTATTTCCAGCACCCCTGCCTTCAGTGAGTGATTCTCCCAGTTGAATCTTTACTGCAACCGGACTGTTATTCAGTGCCTGTGCATCTGTATTACAGACAACAAAATTCACATCTTTTATGCCGCGGCGAAACATGTGATTTACTGCATTTCCACCACCACCTCCAACACCGATAACCTTTATTATGGAAGATCTCTCAACAGGTAGTTCAAAGTTCATTAATTCTTCATTCATGGGGAAATAATTTAAGATTTAGCCAAATAATTTTGTTTATACTAATATGCTATTTTAATCTATCCTGGCATCATTTTCTTCAAAAATATCTGTAATAGCATTTTTTAAAGAGGTAATAAGTTTACTTCCGTTAAAAGTAATTTTATCCTTAGGTTTTGTTTCATTCTTTTTTTGTTCTTCACCCGTGATTTCCTGGGAGATGGCCATTGCCCCATGTTCTTTTAAATAATCATACCCTTTTAGGAGCAATCCAATACTTGTTGCATACATAGGTTGGTTAATATCATTATGTGAATCACTGATCAGCCTTTCATTTGGGAAGCCTATTCTTGCATCAAGACCGGTTTTGAATTTTACCAGTTGAGGGAGATGGCGTAGCATTGCCCCTCCACCTGTGATTACGATGCCAGCTGAAAGTTTGTCAAAAAATCCGGAATTTTCCACTTCAAACACAATGGTGTCGATAATTTCTTCCATCCTTGACTGAATAATATATGCGAGGCTTTTAAAACTGATTTCTTTTGGTTCTCTTCCGCTTATTCCGGGGATGGTTACCACTTTATCTTCCGGAGCGAGATCTCCCAGGGCAGATCCAAACTGGATTTTTAAGGACTCTGCCTGCCTCTGTAAAATTGAACATCCTTCCTTAATATCCCTGGTAACAACATTTCCACCAAAAGGGATCACTGCAGTATGACGTATTATATCATCATAATAAACGGCTATGTCAGTAGTGCCTCCCCCGATGTCTATAAGGGCAACACCGGCTTCTTTTTCATCATCGGTCAATACAGCTTCACTGGACGCCAAAGGTTCGAGGATCATCTGCCTTACTTCAAGACCAGCCCGATTAACACATTTAATAATGTTTTTTGCTGAAGCAGTTTGCCCTATTACAATATGAAAATTAGCTTCGAGCCTTCTCCCGGACATTCCAATAGGGTTTTTAACGCCTGTTTCACTGTCAACAATAAAACTTTGTGGTAATACATGTATGATTTCTTCCCCTACTTCAACAGGAATTTTGTACATGTCATCAACTAACCGGCTTATGTCACCTTTAACTATTTCTTTATCATACAGATCACGATTAATGTATCCACGGGTACGTATTGATCTGATATGCTGCCCTGCGATTCCAACAAATGCTTCATTTAATTTGAGCCCAGACTGACTTTGAGCTTCAGAAATTGTTGACTCAATTGCATTCACTGTTTCTTCAATATTCAACACCACTCCACGTTTCACTCCCTTTGAAATAGTTTTGCCCAGTCCCAGGACTTCAAGCCTGTTATTTGCGTGTATCTTACCAACAATAGTTACAATTTTTGTGGTACCGATATCAACAGCGGTAATGATTTGATCTTTTTGTGCCATAAGATTATCTTTTAGTACATACAATCTGATTTTTATATCTTAAATCTATTTTTTCATAATTATTCCATCCTTCAAACGGAAAACCTTTCATGTAAAGGATTTTCAATTTGTCAAGTTTTTCCTCCATCTCTGAAATCTCACCTAATAAAATCAGGTGTGCACCAACTCTTGGAACTAATTCAAATTTCCCATTCCGGTTAAGATAGACCTGAACAATCTGGCTTTTCCAGAAATCATCCTTATTAATATTTTTCACTAGTTCAAGTACATCAAACCATGCTTTATATTTATTTTTATTACTGACATTGTTGATATTTCCCGACTTTTCAAGATCGGTTCCTCCCGGAAAATATCCGTTAGCTACTAAGACGAAAGGTGCGAATTTCCTGCTTTCGGGCATAATATTACCCTCCTTATCCAGATAGTAACTTCTGCTTTCTCCTGTGAATATTCTAACGACTGGTTCACGCTGTGTTACCCTGACAGTCAAGGATCCTTGCATTGTTGTATAGATATCAATACTGCTGATATATGGTTTCCCGGTAAATAATTCTTCCAATTTCCTCGTATTTATCGAGGAGACAGGGTATCCTTTTAATCCGGCACCGGAATTATTAATAATCTTTCTTATATCGTTCTTTGAGTAAAAACACCTGCTAAGACTATCCTCAATTATTACCCTGACGTCATTACAAATAACATTTTTCCTCTCGTCCGATGTAAAGCCAAATGCTAAAATCAGATAGACCAAAACCAGCAAAACGGGTAATATTTTTATTAAACTTTTCATTTTCTTTTCTCAAGAATTTTCCGTAATGGTTCAATAGCCAGGTCAATATCTCCTGCTCCCATATTCAATAAAACATCAGGTTCAATATTTTCAATAATACCGGGCAATTCATCCAGTTTACAAAGGATACGGCGGCCTTTATTAGTTAGTTTCTGTAATATCATATCGGAGGTTATTCCTTTCAATGGTTTTTCCCTGGCAGGGTAGATATCCATTAATATTACATCCTCCATTAATGAAAGACTTTCTGCGAAACCTTCAGCAAAATCGCGTGTCCTGGTAAATAAATGAGGCTGAAATATTCCGATGATCCTTCTTCCGGGGAAGGCATCCTTTACTGAAGAAATAAAAGCTTTAAGCTCCTCAGGATGGTGTGCATAATCATCAATAAAAACAATATTCTCAGTCTGGATAATAATATCAAATCTTCTTTTAATGCCCATGAATGAAGCTGACGCTTCTATTATTTTCCCGGGTTCAATGCCTGCTTCCATTGATGCAGCGAAAGCAGCAACAGCATTTTCTATATTTATTTTTCCGAAAACACCTGTTCTGACATCATGGAAATTGCCTGAAGGAGTGTGAATGCTAAACGAATAGTTGAATCCTGTCCGTTTTATATTATAAGCGTAATAATCAGTTTCTTCATTTACAAAATATCTGAGAACCTTTATTTTTCCGGAGATATGCAGATCGACATTCTTCCTGATGATAAGAACTCCATTTTCTTGTACCTGGGATATAAAAGTTTCAAATGAAGCTTTCATCTTTTCACAATCTTCATAAATGTCAAGATGATCAGGATCGGTAGCAGTGATAACTGCAATATGCGGATAAAGAGTATGAAATGAACGATCATATTCATCTGCTTCTACCACAAATAAATCAGAAGCAGGATTTAATACAAAATTTGAGTTGAAATTTTTACATATTCCTCCGAGGAAAGCATTGCATCCTGTTCCCGAATCCCTGAGAATATGGGCGATCATTCCTGAAATAGTTGTTTTGCCGTGTGTTCCTGCAACAGCAATTCCTGTTCCTTCATTTACTATAGCACCTAATACGGTTGATCGCTTTTCAATACGAAAATTATTTTCACGGAAAAATTTCAGCTCTCCATGATCGGGATTCAATGCAGGAGTGTAAACGACCAGGGTATTTTCATTATTTTTAAATTCCGGTGAAATTAAGTTGGGATCATCCTCAAAATGAATATGAATCCCCTCTGAGATAAGTTGGCTGGTAAGAGATGTGGAGACCTTATCATAGCCGGCGACCTTTAAACCTTTGGAATTAAAATACCGGGCGAGAGCGCTCATTCCTATACCGCCGATCCCTAAAAAGTAAACCCTATGGATATTTGCAAATCTCATATTTAAGTTAATTTCAGTATTTCTCCGGCAATTTTATCTGCCGCATCAGGAATGGCCAGTTTCCTGATATTCATGGCAAGAGTATTCCTTAAATCTCTATTATTGATTAAGTCAATTATTGTATTTATAAGCTTTTCATGAGCTTGATTATCTTTTACCAGTAAGGCTGCATTTAGTTGAAGAAGTGAAAGAGCATTTTTAGTCTGATGATCTTCTGCAACATTCGGGCTTGGTACAAGGATTACCGGTCTGCCCGCGATAGCAAGTTCAGAAATAGTCCCAGCCCCCGCTCTCGAAACAATTATATCTGCACAACCATAAGCAAGGGACATTTCACTGATGAAAGGGAATACTTTAATATTCGGTTTCCCTGTCTTGTTCGTGGCTGCAGATGCTTCATCGAAATATAATTTCCCTGTCTGCCATAAAAACTGGATATTTTCAGGGAGGATATCCAGTGAATCCCTTATGGTTTCGTTTAGTGTGCGGGCACCCAGGCTCCCTCCAAGAATAAGGACTACAGGATCTTTTTCATTACATCCGAAATATTGCAGCCCTTCTGTTCTTTTTCCGGAGCAGGCAAGAATATCTTGTCGCACAGGATTACCTGTAATTAAAAGCTTTTCAGGTGGAAAATATTTTTCCATACCGTTATATGCTACACAAATCTTCCTGGCATAGGGAGCTAACAGTCTGTTTGTCACACCGGCATAAGAATTTTGTTCCTGAATTATCACAGGAATAGCTGACCGGGCAGCTGCTCTTAAGATAGGCCCACTGGCATATCCTCCTACACCAAGTACAACATCAGGTTTAAAATCTTTAATTATTTTTTTTGCACGTATGATGCTTTTCAAAAGTTTTATAAAGAAACTTATATTGCTGAAGCTTAATTTTCTGCTGAAACCTGCGACAGGTAATCCGGTTATTTTATAACCTGCAGCAGGTACTTTTTCCATTTCCAGTCGTCCCTGTGCACCTACAAATAAAATATCAATCCCCGGGTCTGATCTTTTTAGGGCGTCTGCAATAGATATTGCAGGAAATACATGACCTCCTGTGCCTCCTCCTCCTATAATGATTTTTCTACTCATTACTTTTCTCCTCCTGGTTAATGTTTTCAGGTTTGTTATCTTCCTGGACACCCCAGCTGACACTCAAAATTATCCCGATAGCAACACTCGTAAAAAGTATAGATGAGCCACCCATACTTACCAAGGGAAGAGTTTGTCCTGTAACAGGAAAAAGATTCACTGCCACCAGCATGTTTACCAGAGCCTGCAAAACCAATCCGATGGTAAGGCCGATGGCAAGGAAAGCAGCGAAGGACCTGGAGCATTTCCTTACAATTGCTCCTGCCCTGAAAAGGAGCCACAAATATAAAGCGATTACGAATATTGCACCTAATAGACCGTATTCTTCAACAATTATTGCAAAAATAAAATCAGAGTATGCATGAGGAAGGTAATTTTTCTGTACACTGTTTCCGGGGCCTTTCCCAATTAGACCTCCATCAACAATAGCAATTTTTGCCCGGTTTACCTGGTAATTTTCCAGGTTTTCCTCATCTGAGAAATAAGCCTCTATCCTGTTTTTCCAGGTACTTATTCGGCCTTCTTTATTGATGGCAAAAGAGATTGCAATAAAAGAAGAGAAAACAATTACCCCTCCAATAATGAAGAGGGAGATAAATTTAAATGGTATTCTGCCTATAAACATTAAAATCAAACAAGTAAGAAATATTATGAATGCTGTAGAAAGATTTGCTGGCATAATTAGTGCACAAATCAATGATATTGATATTATTATTGGTAGAAATACGACTTTAAGATCTGAAATTTTGTCCTGGTTAAGGGACATTATCCTGGCTATATACATTACAACTGCAAGCTTTGCAAAATCGGAAGGCTGAATCGTGAATCCTGTCCCCGGTACACTGATCCAGCGTTTTGCCTGGTTGATAGATTCTCCTGTTAACAAGGTAATTAAGAGAAGGGGGACAGCAATATATAAAAATATCTGTGACAGTCGGGAATAATAACGATATGGAATTAAATGAACAAGAATAATAATAAAAAATCCAAACATCAGCAGGATAAACTGTTTAACAAGATAATAGGAAGTATTACCATCTCTTTTTGCAAATGCAAGAGACCCGGATGAAGAATATACTGCAAGTAATGAAATTACTGATAATAGCAATACTACCATCCAGATGACTTTATCTCCCTTTATGTATTTTTTAAATTCCATAAGTATTTATAATTCTCTTACTGCTTCCTTAAATTGTCTGCCCCGGTCTTCATAGTTTTCAAAAAGATCAAAACTTGCACATGCAGGCGATAGCAGGACAGTATCTCCGTCAACTCCAAAGTGATAAGCTTTCTTTACAGCATCTCTCATGTTATTTGTATCTGCAATTACCGGTACAATGCTTTCAAATGCATCATGCAGTTTCTTGTTATCTTTTCCAAGACATATCAAAGCTTTGACTTTTTCTTTAACCAGAGGTTCCAGGGATTCATAATCGTTACCTTTATCTGTTCCTCCTGCAATCCAGACAACCTGGGTTGTCAGACTTTCAAGTGCGTACCATGCTGAATTTACATTTGTTGCTTTACTGTCATTGATAAATTCGATCCCATGAATTTTTAATACAGGTTCCAACCTGTGCTCGACTCCCTGGAAATCCATAAGTGCTTCACGAATAATATCTTTTCTTATTTTAAGTACATTACCGGCTATACCTGCAGCCATACTGTTATACGTGTTATGTTTTCCCCTCAATGCAAGTTCATTGACGCTCATTGAAAAATCGACCTGATCAAATTCTATTCTCATAAAATCATCTTCATCAACCCATGCTACTTCATTTTCTTTTTTCCGGTAAGCATAAGGCAGTTGTTTGGCCTTTGATACAATCTTCTCCAGTTCTTTTATTGTGATCTGATCATCTGAACAAAACACAAAAAATTCATCTTCAGTAAGATTTTGTGTTATTCTGAATTTTGAATCCACATAATTCTGAAGGTTATAATCATAGCGATCAAGATGATCAGGTGTGATATTTAAAAGAATGGCAATATCTGCTTTGAATTCATACATTCCCTCGAGCTGAAAGCTGCTAAGCTCCAGAACGTAATAATCATATTCTTCAGTAGCTACCTGTAAAGCAAAACTTTTTCCTACATTTCCTGCAATACCGGCATTTATTCCGGCTTTTCTCAGCATATGATGTATCAGTGAAGTAGTGGTAGTTTTACCATTACTGCCTGTAACGCAGATCTTTTTTGCGGTGGTAAAGCGGGCAGCAAATTCTATTTCTGAGATTATATTAATTTTCTTTTTGCGGATCAGCTGAATGATATGAGAACTTTCTGGTATCCCCGGACTTTTAATAATCTCATCTGCATTAAGTATAAGCTTTTCAGTATGTTTATCTTCTTCATATACAATTCCGTTCTCTATCAGCATCTCCTTATACCTCTGTTTGATCTTCCCGTTATCAGAGACAAAAACATCAAATCCATTTTTAACAGCAAGGATAGCTGATCCGGTTCCGCTTTCACCTGCTCCAAGAATAACTATTCTTTTTTTCTGCTCCATTTTATAATAGGTTTTTAATTTTTACCTGACTTTTAAAGTAACTACAGCAATAACTGCCAATAAAACTCCGACTATCCAGAATCTTGTTACTATTTTAGGTTCAGGATAACCGAGTATCTGGTAATGATGATGCAGAGGGGACATTTTAAATATCCGTCTTCCTTCACCGTATTTCTTTTTCGTAAATTTGAAATAGCTTACCTGCATAACAACAGAGAGGCTTTCAACAAAAAATATCCCGCATAGTATAGGGATCAGTAATTCTTTTCTTATTATTACCGAGTATACAGCTATAATACCTCCCAGGGAAAGGCTGCCGGTATCCCCCATAAAAATCTGCGCCGGGAATGAATTATACCATAGAAATCCAATACAGGCTCCAATAAATGCACTTGCAAAGACCACCAGTTCTGCTGTATAGGGTATATACATTATATTCAGATAGTCAGCAATTATAATATTGCCAGACACATATGCCAGTATCCCTAATGTTGTCCCTATGATGGCTGAAGTTCCGGTTGTTAATCCATCCAGCCCGTCTGTAACGTTTGCTCCATTCGTCACAGCTGTCACAATGAATATAACCACAATTACAAAAGCTATCCAGGCATATTTATCTGCTTTCTCTCCCGTGAACCATACCAGCCATGCATAATTAAATTCGTTGTTTTTTAAAAAAGGTATTGTGGTAATGGTGGTTTTATAATCTTTTATCCTGTAATGCTTACCATCATCTTTTACCACGTGGAAATCTGCTTCTTCAATCATTTCTGTACTTACAGGTTCTCTTTCTCTTATTTTAACATCATCACTTACATATAACGTTATTCCCACTATTAATCCGAGAATTATTTGTCCCAGTATTTTTGATTTTCCCTTTAATCCTTTTTTATTTTTTCTGAATACTTTGATATAATCATCAAGAAAACCGATAAGGCCCATCCACACAGTTGTAATCAACATCAGCAGGATATAAATATTTGTGAGATCTGAGAGCAGAATAACGGGAATAAGGATGGAGATAATAATAATGATCCCCCCCATGGTGGGCGTTCCCTGTTTACTCATTTGTCCGTCAAGACCAAGATCCCGTACAGTTTCTCCCACCTGCATTTTATTCAGAAGCCTGATTATTTTTTTCCCGAAAAACATCGAAATGATGAGAGAAAGAATTATAGCCGTTGCCGACCGGAAAGAAATATACCTGAACAATCCGGCTCCCGGGAAATCAATTTTTTGTAAATAATCAAATAAATAGAATAACATATTATAAATATTTTCTCAGCATTTCTTTATCATCAAAAGGTTTTCTTACTCCTTTAATTTCCTGGTATGATTCATGCCCTTTACCAGCGAGTAAAATTATATCTCCGTATTTCGCAAGTGCACAGGCTGTTTTAATAGCTTCCTCCCTGTCTGTGATTGAGATCACTTTTTCTGAAACTACTGGTTCAATCCCAGCTTTCATATCTTTAATAATTTCTTCAGGGTCTTCATCCCTTGGATTATCGGAAGTAAGGATAATAAAGTCACTTAATTCAGACGCTATTCGTGCCATAGCAGGTCTTTTCCCTCTGTCTCTGTTACCCCCTGCACCGATAATGGTAATCAGTTTGCAGGGACGGTTACGGATCTTATTGATTGCACTTAATACATTCTCCAGTGCATCGGGAGTATGAGCATAATCAACAATACCGGTAATTCCTTTTTGAGAATTCACAATATCAAACCTTCCCTGTACAGATGTTTGCTCACTCAATGATTCAAGTACGAATTCTTCCGGCATCCCGGAAAGCAAAGCAGCACTGTACACTGCCAAAACATTACAGGCATTGAATGCACCGGGTAATCTTGTCCAGATCTCTTTATTCTCAATTTTTAAAAGATTACCTTCAAGGTGGCTTTCAATAATTGCGGCTCTGAAATCCGCTACTGATTTTATTCCATAGGAGTAAACTTTTGCTTTGGTATTTTGGATCATTACCTTCCCGTTCTTATCATCTGCATTGTATAAGGCAAAGGCTGAGGCAGGCAGATTATCAAAAAAGGACTTTTTGGCTTTCAGGTATTCGTTAAACTCTTTGTGATAATCAAGATGATCACGTGTAATATTCGTAAATATTCCTCCTGAAAAGGAAAGTCCGGTTATGCGTTTTTGGGCTGCAGCATGAGAGGAAACCTCCATAAATGCAAAATCACAACCTTCTGCAACCATCTCAGAAAGAGCATGATTTATCTGTAAAGGATCGGGTGTTGTATGACTTGCATCTCTGGTTCTATCTTCTATTGCTACCGAGATCGTTGATAATAATCCTGCTTTATAACCAATAGATCTTGCCAAACTGTATAACAGGGTAGCAATTGTTGTTTTCCCGTTAGTTCCGGTTACCCCGATTAATTTAATTTTTTCGGAAGGATTATCATAGAATGTTGAAGCAATATAGCCCAGTGCTTCATGTGCATCCTTAACCTCGATATAACAGACATTATCATTCACTTTTTCCGGAAGAGTTTCACAGATAATAACTCTGGCGCCTTTATCAATAGCCATGGGGATGAATTCATGTCCGTCAGATTTTGTCCCTTTTAATGCGACGAACATATCGTCCGGACCTGTTTTCCTGGAATCAAAACAAACGTTTCTGATCTCTGAATCCATCTGACCTCTGAACTTTGTAATCCTGACTCTATATAATATATCTGTAAGTTTTTTCATATTAATCAGTTATACTCATTTCCAGTATAATTCCCTGTCCTGGTTTGATATTGCTGCCCGGCATAACAGATTGTGCTTTCACAGTACCTCTTCCTTTAACTGAAACATTCATTCCAGCACTTTCCAGGAGATATACAGCATCTTTTAATCCCATATCTGTGACATTTGGAACAAGGCCGGGGATAATGGTTCTTTTTCTGAGTTCGATTGCATTCTCCGCTCCTGAAGTATTTATCCACTCATTGTTCTCTGCCATATCATTAACGGGTATTTTTAATTTTTTCAATGCATAGGATAATTCATCATGGTTTCCGCTTTTCGAGTAAGGTACCTGGGCTAAATGAACTGTTCCTGAATTGACCGGTTGATGCCATTCAAGGCTGGTGGCATAAACTTTTCTTGCAATTTCCCTGAAGACAGGACCTGCAACAATATTTCCGTAATACACATCCCTGGAGGGGGAATTAATCACTACAATGCAACTGTATTTGGGATCGTCAGCAGGGAAATATCCCACAAAAGAGGCCTGGTAACTGATCCTGGATTTATCACGGTAACCTGTTTCTTTATCAGGGATCTGTGCAGTACCGGTTTTCCCGGCTATTGTAAATTCAGGATCTTTCAGATTGGTTGCAGTACCGTTTTCTACCACTCCGCAAAGCATTTCATGCACTTTATCACGTGTCCGGCGACTACAAATCCTTGATTCGATAGTTTCTGAGGAGAACTTTTTTACCAGATTTCCCCTGTACCTGACTTCTTTAACAAACATAGGTTTTACCATATTGCCGTTATTGGCAATGGCGTTGTAGAATGTAAGAAGTTGGAGTGGTGTAAGCCTTATTTCATATCCTATTGACATCATAGGTAAAGAAATTCCCGACCATTTTGTACTTTCAGGGGTATTGATTTCAGGTATTCCTTCTCCTTTTATTTCAATGCCTAATTGTTGATTTAATCTTAGATTATATAAACCTTTTATAAATTCTTTTTCTTTTCCCTTATAGTTCTTATAAATAATTTTTGAAATGCCAACATTGGAGGATGCTTCAAAAGCCCTTTTCACAGTAATTTTACCCAGGCCTTTATCTCCGCTATCTTCAAGAGTAAGATCATGGTACTTAATAACTCCTTTGCCAACATCAACGGTGTCTTTTATATCCACGTACCCGTCTTCCAGGGCAACTATTAAAGAAGCGAGTTTAAATGTAGAGCCTGGTTCGATACTTTCTCCGATTGCAAAATTTCTTCCTTCCTTGTATTCTCCGTTACTGTTTTTTTCGAGGTTAGCAATAGCTTTTATTTCCCCGGTTTGAACCTCCATAAGTACAGCAGTGCCGTGATGGGCGTTTCGTGCTTTCAATTGTTTCAGCAGAGCGCTATGGGCAACATCCTGCAGGTTCAGGTCAATAGTTGAAATAATATCTTTCCCGTCTACCGGGTCAATTTCATTCCCGTCGCTGACAGGTACAGATAGTCTGTCTGCTATTCTCCTGTACATTTTTACACCGGGTTTACCGCCTAAAATATCATTATAGGCACCCTCAAGTCCTACTATATTTCCATCTTCACTCAGGTTAGTGCTGCCAATGGTTCGTGCGGCCAGGGTTCCGTTAGGCCTTACCCGTTTGTTTTTCTGTACGAAGATTGCTCCTCCTTTATAACGATTGAGCCGTAGAATAGGAAATTCACGCGCTTTCAGCATTTGTTCATAACTAACATCACTTTTCAGCAGATAATACTGTTTGCCCTCATGCCTGGCTCTTATCAGGCTTCTTTTATAATCCAGGAAACTTCTGTCTCTAAAAAGGACAGACAGGCAACGTGCAAGGGAATCAAGATGAGAATAAAACATTTCATCAGACAATCCTTCAACGGTTAAATCGAGGCGTATTTCATAAAAAGGCAGAGAAAGGGCTAACAATTTACCGTCAGAGGTATAAATATCTCCTCTGTTCGCCTCAATCTCAATACGTTGCATAGGATAAATCTCGGATTTAGCAGACCACTTATCTTTTTCGAAAAACTGGAGATATATTATCCGTCCGATAATGACAAATCCTGTAATAACCATAAACAGGTATATTACCCCAAAGCGCCATAATATCTCCTTTTTAACAGACATTTTTAATGATCTTATTTTATTTTTTTCGGTGGTTGAACAGATTCTTTCAGATCAAGCCCGTTTTCCCTGAGTTCTCTTACAACTTCAGTCTGCCTGCCAAGTTTCATCAATTCGGAAGATGTATAGAGAGCTTCTGATCTGAGTTCTTTCAATTCATTTTTTAAAGTGAAAATTTTATTTCTAAGCCTGTCTGCATGATAACGATTACTTATGTACAACAATCCTGTTAAAACAAGAAATAAAAAGAAGGGTAATTGTTTCTGCACGAAACGGCGTGTCAGAAGGGTTCCGTCAATTAATCCTTTCAGTAAAAAAGAAGAGCTTTGAGCAGTGTCTTCTTTTTCTTCAATAAATTCAATATTTGTCTTATCTTCAATCATTTATATTTTTTCCGCAATTCTTAATTTGGCACTTCTTGACCTTGGATTTTCAGTTATCTCATCAGGTTCCGGAGTTATGGGATTTTTGTTGATCAGCCTGAAGGGTACAACTGGATTCCCATAAAAATCCTTACTTATTATACCATTTAAATTACCTGACCGGAAGAAATTTTTTACCAGCCGGTCTTCCAGAGAGTGATAAGTCAGAATGGCGATTCTGCCATGTTTTACCAGAACATCAGGCAACTGGAAAATAAATTCCTGCAGTGCTCCCATCTCATCATTTACTTCAATTCTTAATGCCTGAAAAATCCGGGAGAGAAATTTATACCGGCTTTTTTTAGGAAGGAATGGATTAATACCGGAAATAAATTCACCTGTTGTCCGAATAGGTTTTTCCTGTCGTAGCTTTATAATGAGGCCTGAAAGGAAACCGGCATTTTGAATTTCACCGTATTCCCTGAAAATGCGGTTTAATTCATCCACAGGGTATTGATTCAGGATATCAGATGCTCTGATGGAAGAAAACACATTCATTCTCATATCTAACCAGGTGTTTTCCATATATGTAAAACCTCTTTCCTTCTGATCAAGATGAAATGATGAAATTCCCAGATCTGCCAGAACACCATCTATTTTTTGAACAGAATGATATTCTAAAAAGTTCTTCAGGAACCTGAAATTAGCATGGATAAAAGTTAACCTGGGGTCATTTTTAACATTGTTCATAGCATCGATATCCTGATCAAAAGCAAGCAACCTGCCTTTTTTCCCAAGTTTTTCCAGTATTTCTGAAGAATGTCCGCCTCCACCATATGTTGCATCAACATAAATTCCCCCGGGTTTAATATTTAATCCATCAATAGTTTCCTTCAGTAAAACAGGCTTATGATACATCATCTTTAAGAGAATGATCAGTTGAACTGCCTAATATTTTTTCTGCCAGCAAAGCAAATTCATCATCTGCCTTAGACTCTTTCTGATATTTTTCTTCAGCCCAGATTTCAATTTTCCCGAAGTGTCCTGCCATTACTACATCTGATCCTATACCTGCATATTCTATTAAACGTTTTGGTATAAGCATTCTTCCGTTATTATCGAGGATCACTTCAGCAGTACCGCTATAAAACATTCTTAGGAAGCGGTTATGCTCACGGTTGAATGAATTCGTTTTACTGCGGATAAGCTGGTTTTGCCGTTCCCATTCTTTCATCGGGTAGAGTATCAGGCATTTTTCAAAAATGTCACGTTTAAGCACAAAACCTTCATGCACCAAATCCTTCATCTGCCGTCTGAAAGCAGATGGGAAAGCAATTCTTCCTTTTGAATCCAGTTTGCCGTTATAGTCACCTATGAAGGTTATCATTATGGTTCACTTTAATTAAGATGTAAAAATAAAACAAAATTTCCCACAATTCACCACTTTTCCCCATTTTTTACCACTTTTGTTAATAACTTTTTCAGTTAAACAGAGAAAACCAGAAGCATGTACTTCCGAAGCTCATTAAAATCAAGTATTTCGAGATACAGGAATTTTGATTAATTTTGTAATGATTTATTATCAGGTTTTTCTTTCAGAAATGCTGTCATTAAAGCAACACATGAATTCCGAACCATTGGATATAAAGCAAATTTTCAGGGAAAAAAATCCAAAACTGGCAAAATATTTACCTGGATTTGTATATGCATATCTTAAAAATATCCTTCATCTTGATTTCATTAATTCTTTTCTGGAGAGGCATGGAAATAAACAGGATGTGGATTTCATTGAGGCAGTTCTGGAAGAATTCAATACTACAATGGAAATCAGAGGCAAAGAAAACTTACCTGATTCCGGAAAATATATTTTTGTTTCCAATCATCCATTAGGGGGTTTTGACGGGATGATGCTTCTTTATATACTTGGTAAAAAATACAAGGGTGTTAAAGCTCTTTCAAATGATATTTTATTAAATGTAAAGCAGCTTTCCGGGTTGATGGTTCCGGTAAATAAACATGGCGGGCAATCATTTGCAGCAGTTAAGTTATTACAGGAGACTTTTCTTTCTGACGATCAGGTTCTTACATTTCCGGCTGGATTGGTAAGCCGAAGGAGAAAGGGCATCATCAGAGATCCGGAATGGAAAAAGAACTTTATTACCAAAGCTGTACAATTTCAGAGAAGTATTGTTCCTATTCATGTCAGCGGACGTTGTTCCGGTTTTTTTTATAGATTGGCCAATCTTCGCAAATTTCTGAGAATCAAGTCAAATATTGAAATGTTTTTCCTTCCGGATGAAACATATAAGCATCGGAATAAACATATTGTAATAACAATAGGTAAGCTGGTTCATTGGAGTACTTTTTCAAAGATTTATTCACAAAAAGAGTGGGCGTTGAAAATGCAGGATCATGTTTATCACCTTGCAAAGCGTGGTGTTTCTGCAAAATTTGAATAGTAAATTATATTCTTACCAGTATATATAAAGCATTACATTTTACTGTCATTTGTATTAAAAATGTAAATAATTGAAAATCTGAAAGATCTTTTTAATATCAAGTGTTGATGCATATTATATGTATCGATAAAGCAGATGCAATTATTTTTTTTTGTTACATTTGGACTTTAATTTAAATTCCAGATGGAAAAAATAATTCCTGAAATACCCCGGGAGAAAATAGAGGCTGAATTAACCCAGGATAGATTTGTAAGAAAAACGAATAATGCAGGGAATATTTTATATATAATTACGGCCGAGGATTCTCCTAATGTAATGCTTGAAATTGGTCGATTACGTGAGATTACCTTCAGGGAAGCCGGAGGCGGAACAGGAAAATCAGTTGATATTGATGAGTATGACACTGGTGAGAATGCATATAAGCAACTGATTGTATGGGATCCGGTTGAAAAGGAAATACTTGGAGGGTATCGGTTTCATGTATGTAATGAAACAAATTGTTTTACAGGAGGAGAGATATTACTGGCAACAGCCAAGCTTTTCAGATTCTCCGATAAATTCATTGAAGAATACCTGCCGCATACAATTGAATTGGGAAGATCATTTGTACAACCAAAATACCAGTCAACCAACCGGATGACCAAAGCCCTCTTCGCTCTTGACAATCTCTGGGATGGTCTTGGAACACTGGTTATTGACTACCCGGACAAGCAATATTTCTTCGGGAAGGTCACCATGTATAAAAATTATAATAAACGGGCAAGAAATCTGTTATTATATTTTCTTCAGAAGCATTTTCCTGATAATGAAGGATTGGTAACACCTTATAATCCTTTGCATCTTGAAATGAATGAAAAAGAAATGGCAGAAATTTTCACAGGAAGTTCTTACATGGAGGATTACAGGATCCTTTCACAGAATGTCAGGGCTTTCGGAGAAAATATTCCTCCTTTGATCAATGCTTACATGAATCTTTCTCCTTCCCTTAAAACATTTGGCACAGTTGATAATCCTTATTTCGGACATGTGGAAGAAACTGCCATAATGATCACAATAAATGAGATGTACAAGAAAAAAGTCGAGCGGCATATTTCCAGTTACAATCCGGAGGAAAAGCTGAATAACTAATATGCGCGTATATCTTTACCTTCGATAAAGTTGATAAATGCATTTGTAACTACTTTATTACCGCCGGGAGTAGGATAATCACCGGTAAAGTACCAGTCTCCAGTATCATTGGGGCATGCTTTATGCAAGTTTTCAATTGACTGATATACTATCTCAACCTCTGCCTTAATTTCATCTCCTTTCAGAATCTCAGTAATTTTCCGGCTTATTTCTGTTGCAGTAAAAGGATGGTATATCTGCTTAACATAATTAATATATTCTTCTTTAGGCAGGTCTGTCTGGTTTTTACACTTCTTATAGACCTCATTGATAAGTGAATCTTTCCCTTTTTCCTTAATAAGTGCGATAGCTGCTTTAAATGCAATAAGATCGCCAAGTTTAGCCATGTCAATTCCATAGCAATCGGGATATCTTATCTGCGGGGAGGAAGAAACAACTATTATTTTCTTTGGTCCAAGGCGGTCAAGTATCCTGAGAATACTTTGCTTCAATGTTGTGCCACGAACAATAGAATCGTCAATGATAACAAGATTATCAATACCTCTTCTTATTGTACCGTAGGTTATATCATACACGTGCCCCACCAGGTCATCTCTGCTTTTATCCTGAGTAATGAATGTACGCAGTTTCGCATCTTTTATGGCTACTTTTTCCACCCTGGGTCGTTCTGAAATTATTTCCAGCAGTTTTTCGTCAGACAGGTTCTTTTTTTCCTTGTTAATAGAATCAATTTTTTTCCGGATCATATAATCCTCAATGCTTTTAATCATACCATAAAAGGCTGTTTCTGCTGTATTTGGGATAAAGGAGAAGACTGTATTTCTGAGATCTGAATTAATTGAATTAAGAATTTCAGGCATAAGTAGTTCGCCGAGTTTTTTTCTTTCATTATAGATATCTTTATCACTTCCACGGGAAAAGTATATTCGTTCGAAGGAACAAGAGGTTCTTGGTTTTGGATCAAGTATGTTGTTCACACTGATTTCTCCAGATCTTTTGATAACAACTACATTACCCGGTGGTACTTCATTTATGCTGTCGGAATGTACATTCAGTGCGGTCTGAATAACCGGTCTTTCAGATGCAAAAACTGCAATTTCCTCGTCGTGATAATAAAAGGCTGGTCTTATCCCCCATGGGTCTCTCAGTACAAATGAATCACCATGACCAAGCAGTCCGGCAATAACATATCCTCCATCCCATCTTTTACTTGCATCAGCAAGCACATTGGCAATATTTATTTCTCTCGCTATTAACCCGGAAATATCCCTGTTGGAGTATCCCTTTTCTTTAAAATGATCAAAAAGCCGTTGATTTTCACGATCAAGGAAATGCCCTACCTTTTCCAGGATGGTAACTGTATCGGAAAAATCTTTGGGTGATTGCCCTAAATCCACTAAAATATTAAACAATTCATCAACATTGGTGAGATTGAAATTCCCGGCGATAACAAGGTTGCGTGTTTTCCAGTTATTCTGCCGCATAACCGGATGGACATTGTCAATATTGTTATCACCAAAAGTTCCATAGCGAAGATGGCCCAGATATACTTCACCGGCAAAGGGTAAATTCTTCTTTACATAATTAACGTCTTTGAAAAGGTTTTTATTTTTATTTTCAAGTTTTCTGAATTGTTTGTAAATTTTCTCAAAAACAACGTTTATTGCAGATTCTTCTGTAGATCTTTGCCGGTTAAAATATTTTTCTCCGGGTGGCATATCAAATTTAAGACTTACTATTCCTGCGCCATCCTGCCCCCGGTTTCGTTGTTTTTCCATCAGGAGATATAACTTTTGCAATCCATATCTCCATGTTCCGTATTTTTCCTGGTAATATTCAAGAGGTTTCATTAGCCTTACCAGGGCGATCCCACATTTATGCCTTATTTCTTCACTCATGTAACCATAAATTATTTGACGATATTAATATTCTGGACTACAATAAATGCATTAGGGAAGTCTTTTTTAATTAGTTCAAGGATTTTCAATGCTTCAGACCTTGTCCTGCAATCTCCGGCATATACTTTGTAATTTGGTATATCATATTGAATATAAGCCTCAATATTCTCATATTTTGTAAGGAAATGTGTTCTGCTTTCCAATGCTCTTTCTTTTGCATCAAATCCTGAATCGGAAAAGATCCTGACTCTGAAGCCAGGAATACCCTGATTCTTATAATTATAGAGTATGTGTTTATGAAAATTATCCTCAATGCGCGGATCCAGCGTAATGTTTATTTCTCCCTGGTTTGGTTTACTTTCTTCCAGGCGATTAAGAAAATTATACTCCCGGCCTGTTTGACCTGAAATTATTACATGGAATAATGAAAAAGTTAAAATGAACAGAATATGTAAAATGGCAGTTTTCATTAAAAATATCTATCTGTCAAAAGTAATCAAAATAAATATTAGAACTGATAAATGTAAAAAAATATGTTACTTTGCATTATGAGTAAACTGCCTAAAAATAAACGAAATCCGGATGTTCCTTCAGGGCTGTTCCTCCTGCTTACAGGAATTAGCCTTGCTGCAGCATTTCTTACAAGATTTGAGCTTATCGGAATAATCACTGATTTTTCGGAAGATTTTGAATACCTTTCCGACAGCAGGTTTATTCTAAAAATTAATTCTTCTCTTTGGATACTTACCGCAATCCTTATGACATTCCTTTCCGCTTCTCTGTTTTCATCCATGAAGATTTACAGAAATCCCTCAGCATATTATATAATTTTTTTCTTTATTCTTACTGCAGTTATGCTAAGTATCTCTGGGATAAAAGGTTGGGGGATTATTGAAACTCTTTCGTACCAGGAAGAAAAAGTTATTAATATACTTGAAGATGAGTATATTAAAGCCAGTCTTATAGGACTGGAAAAGGAGAGGGATTTATATATTAGATTCTCTGTGGTTTTAATTGGAATTGATTTATTCTCACTGGGATTATTCAGTATGAAAACACTCAGGATACCTTTATTCTTTGGTTTAATCCTTCTCCTCACAGGATTGTCCTTACCGGTATTAGTTGTTTTTTTTCCTCAAAATCCTTTATACTACCTGGTTTTGGTAATTTCTGTATTTACTATTATTTCAGTGGGTATCAGATTGATCTTTCATGGATTTATAAGAAAAAAGAAAAAAGTTTCTGCCAGGTAGAGTTAATATTTACTTTTTTCAGGTTTATCCTGGTCACTTATTTTACTTTCCCTCCATCACTTCCATTATTTCATCGGTGATCTCAAGGTTATGAAAAACATTCTGCACATCTTCATCTTCTTCAAATTCTTCAATTATTTTCATAATTTTTAAAGATTCATTTACAGTCAAATTCTTTGTCTTGTTTGGTATTCTCTGTAATTCTGAAACTTCAGGTTCAATTCCCATCTCTTCCAGTTTTTTCTGAACATTACCGAAATCTTCCAGGGCACAAGTGATGATAAACATCTCATCTTCAATCTGGAAATCTTCTACTCCTGCATCAATAATGTCAAGCTGAAACTCATCAGGATCGAGATTGCCTTTTGGAACATTAAACACTCCTTTTCTGTCAAAAAGAAAACTCAGCGAGCCATTTGTTCCCAGGTTTCCTCCTCTTTTATTGAAAATGGACCGGATGTTTCCCACTGTCCGTTTATTATTATCAGAAAGGCATTCAATAAATACGGCAATACCATTAGGAAGATATCCTTCATATGTTGTTTCCTGGAGAATAGCACCGTCCTTTTCGGCTTTATTGATTGCCCGCATCACATTATCCTTTGGCATATTAACACCTTTGGCATTATTAATTGCCAGACGTAAGCGCGGATTAGCTTCAGGATCGGGACCGCCTTCACGGGCTGCAACAGTTAATTCCTTTGATATCCTGGAAAAAATTTTGGAACGCTTTGCGTCCACTGCACCCTTTCTCCTTTTAATAGTTGACCATTTACTGTGACCTGACATATTATTTTTTCAGCAAAGATATAAGAATCCTTTTTTATGTATATAACTTATGTCACTGAAAATAAAGAATTATTTAATGTTTAATCCATGTTTGAAATCTTTTAATTCTTATCAGGTAAGTCATTCGGTTATCTCAAAAAGAAATAATACGTGAAAATTTTTACATTACTGACCTTGTTGAAAATATTTCCCTTTTTTATTCAAAACACAACATGTATTTTCGCTGCATATTTTTTAAGTTAAATGATTTCTGATTATAATCATATTCCTGAAGTAGGATCTGAACTACTTCCATCGGGTAAACCTCGAATGTACATCGAAACTTACGGTTGTCAGATGAATGTCGCTGACAGTGAGGTTGTTGCCGCTATTCTTCAGCAACAACGTTATCAGGTTGTTAAAGAACTTTCTCTTGCAGATGTTATCCTGATTAATACTTGTTCTATAAGGGAAAATGCAGAGAATAAAATAAGAAATCGTTTAAACCAGATTAAAAAATATAAAAAGGGAAACAAGAGGCTTGTCATTGGAATAATTGGTTGTATGGCAGAAAGGCTGAAGGAAAAGATCTTTGAGGAAGCAAATATAGTGGATCTGATTGCAGGACCGGATTCCTATCGCGATCTTCCGCGACTTATTAAAATTGCACAAAGTGGAAATAAAAGCGCAAATACTTTGCTTTCTATTGAAGAAACCTATGCTGATATTTCACCAGTAAGGCTGGATGAAAATGGTGTCAGTGCTTTCCTTTCAATTATGAGAGGATGTGACAATCTTTGTGCTTATTGTGTTGTGCCATATACCAGGGGAAGAGAAAGAAGCCGCGATCCTCAGAGTATTATCCGTGAAGCGGAAGAAATTTCTGCACTTGGTTACCATGAAATCACTCTCCTGGGTCAGAATGTCAATTCATATCATTGGACAGACGACAGAAATGATATTGATATTGATTTTTCAGGCTTACTTGACCTGATTGCAGAAAAATTTTCTGATATAAGAATACGCTTTTCTACATCACACCCAAAAGATATGTCTGAACAGGTAATAAAAACAATTGCTTCACATCATAATATCTGTAAAGGCATTCATCTTCCTGTACAATCGGGAAGTACGGAGGTTCTGAAACGAATGAAAAGAAGGTACTCAAGAGAAGAATACCTTAATACAATAAGTACTTTAAAAAACCTTATACCTGACGTTGCTGTTTCAACAGATATAATAGCAGGTTTTCCAGGAGAAACAGACAAAGATCATAAGCTGACTTTGGATCTGATGAAAGAGGTTCAATTTGATTTTGCTTATATGTTCAAATATTCAGAAAGACCAGGAACACTGGCGGCGAGAAAATATCACGATGATGTACCGGAGGAGGTTAAAGCAAAACGTTTACAGGAAATAATTGCACTTCAAAACTCATTATCTCTCCAAAGTAAAAAAAAGGACTTAGGAAAGATTTTTGAAGTACTTGTTGAAAGCTCTTCTAAAAAATCAACTGATAAAAATATGGGAAGAACAAGTCAGAATAAAGTTGTAGTCTTTCCTTCAGGTGTCTCAAAACCAGGACAATACGTACAGGTAAAAGTTGAAAAATGCACCTCTGCAACCCTGATGGGCAGGATCATTTAAACTGTGGCGCCAGGTTTTAGAATATTATTTATACTTAACTTCATTTTTTGTCAGTATAAAATTTCTTCAACAATTATCCCACTGATATTGTTTATTTATTGTTGTTACTTGAAAATTAGTAATAGAATTTGTATCTTTTACGGGACTTCAGAAATGTTTTAAAAATGAAGAGAAAAAATGTAATCATTTCATTTATCGTAATAACGGCAAGTATCTTCTTATTGTCGTTTATGACTTTTTCTCTTCAGGAAGGGAATATTCTCCGGAGTCTTGTTTTTAAACTGGAATCATATGTAAACTTGTATCCATGGCAGAAAGTATATCTTCATCTTGATAAGGAAAGATACTCAGCTGATGAAAAAATATGGTTTAAAGCATACCTGGTTGATGCAAAGACTCACCTGCCTGATAATTCTTCCACAAACCTGTATGTTGAACTGATAAACCCGGGAGGGTACATTGTTCAGACTAAATTAATACGATTGGAAAATGGATTCGGGCATGGCGATTTTTCTCTCCGGGATACTGTTCCTGATGGATATTACAGAATAAGGGCATTTACAAATTACATGATGAATTTCGGAGAAGATTTTTACTTTTCAAAAGATATTTATCTGTCTAATCCTTATTATACAACCTATGCAACAAGGGAAACAGTTAATGTTGTTAAAAAATCACACAGAAAGAATCTCAAAAAACAATTACGTTATGATATACGTTTTTTACCTGAAGGGGGATATTTACTCAGCAATGTAAGTAACAGGGTGGCTTTTAAAGCGATCAATGAGCTTGGTGTTGGAATTGAGATAAAAGGAGTATTAAAGGATAATAAAGGAAATTACATTCTTGATTTTTCAGATTCTCATAAAGGAATGGGTAGCTTTGAGTTTATTCCTGCACCAGGTAAAAAATATACTGCAAAGGTAATTGCTGAAGGAGGCAGGGAGCATACTTTTTCTTTACCCGATGCTATTGATATGGGAATTAATCTAAGGGCTGATAAACAGGCGGAATATCTTAAGGTGAGTATAATAACAAACATTGAAAAGGGTAATTTACCCCCCAATACTATTTATTATCTAATAGGTCATACCAGGGGAGAGCCGTTATATAATGCTGAAATAGAACTGAAGGATCCATCCACCCATTCGGTTTTTATCCCATTGAAAGATTTACCTTCAGGAATACTCCATCTTACGCTGTTTAATTATAAACCAGCAGCAGTAAGTGAAAGACTGGTTTTTATAAATAATAATGATAATTTAAGAATAAAAACAGAAACTGATAGAACAATTGTAAAAATACGTGATAAAATAAATGTTTCCATCAATGTAACGGATGTTTCCGGATTCCCTGCAGAGGCAGAATTATCTTTGTCGGTTTCTGAATTACCTTCTGCAAATACCACAGGCAACATCTTAAGTTACTTATTATTAAGATCAGATCTTCAGGGAAATATAGAGGAACCTGATTATTATTTTACTGATCTGACTGTTCAAAAAGAACAGCATCTTGATATTCTGATGATGACACAGGGTTGGCGAAGATTTGACTGGAATACGGTTATTCTGAGCCAGAATTTACCTTTAAAATACAATAAAGAGCAGGGTATTGAGATTACCGGAAGAATTACACGGGAATTTTTTAATATTCCCCTTAAAGATATTCCTGTTACAATGACCATCATGGACCAGTATAATGATGTATTTAAGACACGTTCGGATCTTAAGGGAAGATATCGCTTTACAAATCTATATTATCAAGATACCATAACTGTTCGTATTGAAGCTCATCGTGAAAGCGGGAGGAAAAACCTGCTGATAATTATTGATGGAAAAGAACAGGAAAAAGTTGAAGATATGAATTATAATACCAGCCAGTTTTTGGTAAAACCCGGACCAATGGGTAAGTACATGATTCCTGAAGAACCGGAAGAAGAAGATCCGTTTCATGAACTTAACACGAGAATAAACCGTATTCACTCAGAACCCAAAGATGTAATAATTGTGGATGAAAGAATGTCCTCCTATCAGAGTGTAGCACAGATCTTACAGGGACGAATTCCCGGAGTTAATGTAACAGGGAACAAGGTAATTATAAGGGGCATAAATACTATTTACGGTTCAACAGATCCTTTATTCCTTGTGGACGGCATACCGGTAGATGGTCCTTATGCTATGTCAATGAATCCTGTAGATATTGAAAGAATAGAAATCCTTAAAGGCCCTGAAGCTGCTATATATGGAGTGAGAGGGGCGAATGGAGTTATTGCTATTTATACAAAACGGGGAAAATTTATGATAAAAGGAAGGATTGATTTTAAGATGCTGGGATATGCAGTTCCTTCAGAATTTTACTCCCCGAAATATACATCCTCTGGTTTTGATCCTTTTGAAGATAACAGAAGAACTCTTCTCTGGGTACCAACATTAAAAACAAATTCAACAGGTAAGGCAAAGTTGGATTTTTATACTTCGGATATTCCGGGCAGATATATCATTACAGTGGAAGGCATTGATAAATCAGGAAAAGCAGGGACCGGAATTTCTTACCTTGAAGTTAAATGATGATTTGTTCCCATAAGTATGTGAGACTATCTCATAAATGTTTTTTACCCTGCCTGCCGGCAGGCACGGCACTTTGGACTCAAAGTATGCACGAAGGACACAAAGCGTATACTCTTGATATACAATACTTTGCGTTTTTTGTATTATCCTTTCCGCGAGCGCCAAAGCTACTCTGCGGAGGCGCTGTGTGCTTTGTGCCTTGCCTGCCGGCAGGCAGGGTTAAATATTTTTTGACTTATTAGACAGCCGCTTGTCAAATAATTCAATGTAAAACGTATATTTGTACTTTATTTTAATGATCTTAAACAGAATGATATGAATAGATTTCTGCTATTATGTGCCGGGATTTTGTTATCTGCAAATATTATTCTCAGGGCAGATGAAGGTATGTGGATGCTGACACTGCTTGATGAATTTAATATAGGAAAGATGTCAGAGATGGGACTGGAACTCACTGCTGATGATATTTACAATATAAATCAATCCAGCCTTAAAGATGCAATTGGATCACTCAATTTCGGATCTTGCACAAGTTCTTTAATTTCTCCGGATGGTCTCCTGCTCACCAATCATCATTGTGCATATGATGAAATACAGTATCATAGTACTGTTGAACATGATTATCTGAGTAACGGATTTTGGGCTGAGAGTAATAATGATGAGTTACCAAATCCGGGACAAACGGTTTCTTTTATTGTAAGAATTGAAGACATAACCGATGAAATTCTGAAGAACATTGATGTTAGTCAGAATGATCTACTGCTTCGCTCGCGTATGGAGGACATTACAAAACCAATAATTGATAAAGCTATCGAAGAGACCCATTACGAAGCTATTGTGAAATCATTCTTTAATGGTAATAAATACTACCTTATTGTGATGGAAACCTTTAAAGATGTAAGGCTTGTTGGTGCGCCTCCTGAATCAATAGGAAAATTCGGAGCTGATACAGACAACTGGATGTGGCCAAGACATACCGGAGATTTCACTCTTTTGCGGGTTTATTCTGGCCCGGATGGGAAACCTGCAGAGTATTCACCGGATAATATCCCTTTACATTCAAAATATTATTTGCCGGTTACTCTTAAAGGATACAATAAAAACGATTTTGCAATGATCCTCGGATTTCCCGGAACAACTAACAGATATATGACTTCTTTTGAAGTTCAGGAACTCCTGGAAGTAGAACATCCTAACAGGATTGAGATAAGAGGTAAAAGGCAGGAGGTTCTTCTTTCTGATATGCAGGCTGATGAAAAGATCAGAATTCAGTATGCCTCAAAATACAGCCGTTCCAGTAATTACTGGAAATATTCTATCGGACAAAGCCAGGGATTAAAGAGATTAAATATCCTGGATAGAAAAAGAGAAATCGAAGACCACTTCAATCAATGGATAAATGAAGATCCTGAAAGACTGGAAAAGTATAAAAACGTCCTTCATCTCATCGAAGAAGGAGTTATAAACAGGAAGAATTATACACATGCGGCTCAGTATATAATGGAAACCATGTACATTGGTATTGAAAGCCTTGCTTTTGCATTTCGCTTCAGGGACCTGCAGCTTGCTCTTTCAGAAAATCCGAAAGACAAGGAAAAAATTAACGGAATTATCGACATTATTAAAACCGGAATGGATGATTTTTATAAGGATTATAATCCACCGACCGATAGAAAGGTGTCACTGGAAATGCTCAGGCTTGTCAAGGAACATATTAGCCCGGAATTACAACCGGATATATTTAAAGATATTAATAAATCTCATGATGGAAGCATAAAAAAGTATGTTGACTGGTACTTTAATAAATCTATTTTCCCTTATAGAGAAAAAGTTGATGCCTTTCTGAAAAGGCCGTCTTTACGTGTTTTAGAGAAAGATCCTGCTTTTCAGGCCGCTCTTTCGATGTATAATGCTTATTTTACATATTATACCATGAGTATGGAATACGATTCCAAAGTTGAACAGGGCCGGAAACTCTGGATGGAAGGAATTCTACAAATGATGCCGGAAAAAAACTTTTATCCTGATGCAAATTCAACTTTAAGATTAACCTATGGAAAAGTAGGTGATTATTGGGCGAAGGACGCAGTATATTATTCATACAAAACTACTTTATCAGGAGTAATGGAGAAAGAAGATCCGAATAACAGGGAATTTATAGTATCAGAAAAACTGAAGGAACTGTATGATAGTAAAAACTATGGTCAATATGGAGAGAAGGATGTTATGCCTGTATGCTTCATAACGGATAATGATATTACCGGGGGGAATTCAGGTAGCCCTGTGATAAACGGTAAAGGGGAGCTTATTGGACTGGCTTTTGACGGAAACTGGGAAGCTATGAGCGGAGATATTGCTTATGAAGTAAACCTGCAAAAATGCATTAATGTTGATATCAGGTATGTATTGTTTATTATAGATAAATTCGCTGGTGCTACCCGACTTATTGATGAGATGAACATTATTTACTGATCATGATGTTTAAATATTAATCGGATCTAAATCAACGAAATGACATTTATTGCAAAAATCAGGAGTCTGGTTTTTGTACCATAATCTGCGAAAAGATCTGAAACTTTCTCCATTAAGGATCTTCATCACATTACTCTCAAAAACATTACCGAAATTTAACTCTTTGGGAAAAGGCTTGGCACAGCAGGGAACAACATATCCATTCCAGCAAATATAAAAATGAGTCCAGGGAAACATACATTTCCTGAATTCATTTTTACTGGTAAAGTCCCAATGTGTGATCTCAATCATTTTATATTTAACCTGGGTTTCCCTGAGCTTTTTCATTTCATTAATAAAATCTTCACTTTGATAAAACCGGTAATATTCTGTGTTTATATCTGTTACCGATCCCAGGTTAAATAAGGTATAATTTATATAATAAATTCCGATTTTGTTTGCAAATTCAACCAATGGGGCCATGTGGGAATAATTTTCCCTGGTAACCACCATATTCAACATAAGATCAGTCTCACTATTCGTGCACAGATCAGCCAGTTCAGCCAGGTTTTTTTTAAGCTTTGCAAATTTTGCATTTATTCGGATTGATTCATAGATTTCATCCAGCCCATCAATGGAAATTTGAATAGTATCAACTTTATTGATCAAAGGAATGACTTTTTGCATAAAGTCGGGTAGTACTGCATTAGTTGACATAGAAATAATTATTCCATTATTTCTGGATTTAATATAATCCACAATCTCTTCAATGTTGTTATACATGAAAGTTTCTCCCATTCCTGTCAGGCCAATTGAATCCAGGTATGGGCAAAGTTCATCAATCACTTTTTTTGCCAGTTCGGGGGAAACATATCCCTTATCCATTTCTTTTCCGAAAGCGTATTCTCTTGGACATGTTGTACAGCGCAAGTTACAGTGATTGGTAAGCTCAAGCATTATAGTTGACGGGCGGGCAACCCTGTCTGAGTGTATAAGCCTGAAATAAAAATGTTTGAGTTTGTTAAAGCTATAAGGAAAGAAATACCTGTTTTGAGGCAGATATGTAATTCTTTTTATTGCTTTTTTCCATTTTCGCTTATTCATTTTTCCTTAGTTACATCAGGAACTTTTTACTCCGATCAATCGAAATCCTTTACCGTGAACATTAAGGATCTGAACTGTTTTATCTTCCTTCAGATATTTTCTTAGTTTTGTAATATAAACATCCATACTGCGCGCATTGAAATAATTATCATCAAACCAAATAGCCTTTAATGCATAATTTCTGTCGAGTATTTTATTTGCATTCATGCAGAGCAGCTTTAATAGATCTGTTTCTTTGGTAGTAAGATTCTGAACATTGTTATCCAGCTGAAGAATCTGTTTTCGAGGAATAAACTGATACCTGCCTATCTGATAAATAATATTTGGATCAATAGTTGCTTTAGTTCTTCTGAGTATTGCTTCGATTCTGAAGATCAGTTCTTCCATATTAAAAGGTTTGGTGATATAATCATCTGCCCCGGCGGAGAAACCTTCAAGAACATCTTCTTTCATTGATTTTGCTGTAAGAAAAATCACAGGCACATCAGGATTTATCAACCTTATTTCGGAAGCAAGAGTATACCCATCTTTAACGGGCATCATAATGTCCAAAACACAAATGTCATAGCTGTTTTTTCTGAATAACCTGAATGCTTTATCACCGTCAAGTGCCCAGTCAACATCATAATTTTTAACCTGCAGATATTCCTGCAGGAGAGCCCCGAGATTATCATCATCTTCAGCTAATAAAATTTTTACTTTAGGATTGTTTATCATTTTCGTTAATTTTCAATAAAAAGAGGAACAAAAACTTCAAAACGTGAACCTTTATTCAGCTCGCTTTTTAACCTGACAAATCCATTATGAATTTCTGCAATTTTTTTTACATAACTTAATCCAAGACCAAAGCCTTTAACATTATGAATATTTCCTGTTGATACACGGTAAAATTTTTCAAAAATCCGTTTTTGATCATCTTTATTTATACCTATACCCTTATCTTCAACTAACAAAACAATATAATTTTTTTCATTTCTGGTTCCTACTGTGACCATGGGGAGTTCCCTGCAATATTTCATAGCATTGTCGAGCAGATTTGATATAAGATTAGTAAAATGAACTTCATCGACCTTAACAATTGAACTTACTGCTGAAAGGCTGAAAGTAAGTTCACCTCCTGTTTTCTTTAACTGGATTTCAAAGTTACTGCAAACTGATGTGATAAGCTCATGTAAATCCAGTGTTTTTTCATTTAGTTTAATTTTGCCTTTATCAAAAATAGCCATTTGTAAGACCTTTTCTACCTGGTATCCCAGTCGTTTACTCTCAGTATCAATTATTCGGGAGATATTAAAAATATTTTTATTTTCAAAAGGAATTGAATTATCATTCAACATCTGGGAAGCGAGAGAAATTGTTGATATAGGGGTTTTTAATTCATGAGTCATATTATTGACAAAATCGCTTTTTATTTCGGAAAGTTTCTTTTGTTTGTAAATGACAAGTAAGGTAATTATAAATAAAGCGATTATAATAAATGTAAGAGAAACAGAAGAAATTCCCATAAATCCCACTGAGCGTAAAACATAACTTTTCTGGCCAGGGAAATACACAAGAATATAATTGGGCAAGGTAAAAATATCTTCAGGGAAAAGCCGGGCGGAAAAAACTTCTGTTTCCGTTGCGGGATTATATCCAGGTGATTTAAGTGCTATTTCATTGTTTTCATTGACGATTGCAAATTCAAAATCCAGGTCAATTTCATGTTGCTCAAATTCATGTTCAAGAAGATTTTTCAACATTTCCGTATCAATTCTTTTTTCGACAGGGAGATACGGACTCATCATTTTTGAAATTATATTATTGAAAAATCCTTGTCTCAGGCTCAATTGTTTTTGAAGAGCTTCAATGAGAGCTTTATCCTCCTTACTTAAATCAGCAATATGAAATGTATCGGCTGAAACAATAGAATCATTATTATAAATGATTACAGAGTCATTTTTCAGATACTTCACATATTTTCCTTTGGAAGATGAATTATAAAGCATGATTTCCTGGTCAGGATTATACTTTCCGGCTGAATCAGGATTTAAAAAAGAAGAAACATCAGGTTGGAAATTAAGATTCAGATCAGGTAAAAATCCCGACCAGAACCATGGATTAAATTCATCCATGATTCTGTATGCAGCTTCTCTCCTTTCTAATTCCCTGCTTACATCGGTAACAGATCTTACAACGAGTTGGTTGAATTGTGTTTCTTTAATTATAAAAGCATTCTTAATCCAGTAAGTTTGGACAAGAATCAGGCATGTCATTACAATCCCCATTGAGAGTGCCAGTAACCATAATAGTTTCCTGCTCATAATGTAACAAAGATAGCTGAACTAATATTTTTCCGGTATTATTTTAACAAAGTTTAACAGTCTATATAATGCCAGAGTAAATTATATTAATCAAGTAATAATAAAAAAAATAATTAGCTTGCGTTATATTTAATGAAGAAGAGATCTCCTTTTTATGAGATGATTGAAAAGTATTACAGCATATTAGATATTCCTTTCGGATCGGATGAAGATGCAATAAAAAAGGCATACCACAAAATGGCACTGAAATTTCATCCTGATGTTAATGGTGCTCCGGATGCCAAGCAAAAATTCCAGGAAATATGTGAAGCTTATGAGGTTTTAACTACTCATCAGAGGCAATTACGCTTAATGGATATTACATTTGTAAATGAGCCGAAGGAAGATGTTTATTCATGGGAAGAGGTAATAAAAGAGGCACGTGAGAGAGCGAGGAAAAGGGCCAGAATAAGATACGAAAAACTGAAAGCGGAACAGGAAATATTTGAAAAATCAGGATGGAAAGATGTTATTATTATATTACAATATGCGTGGAGTGTAATAGGTCTTTTTTTGGCTTTATGGCTTGTATCCTGGCCTGTTTACTATCTAATCATAAATGGATTCAATAGTTTATTCCCGTTACTTATTTTCTTTGTTTCAGGTATATTATTGCTGAATCATATATTTAAAAACCCGGGTAAATGGTTCATACATGGGAAACCTGATTTACATATCAACGAACTAATTGATTATTTTGATTTTAGCAAATATGCTGAGATAAAAACAGATTGTGCTTATTGCAAGGGACATAAAGGACAGGGGAGACCTTTCAGATTAACAATGCTTAAAGTCAGGGGTATTCAAATGAAAAATGAAGGAGTAGCCCAGCATTATGCACATTACAACAGAGTATATAAAGATCTGTTAGTACCCCGAAGCAGGAAAGCGTTTGTAATTCATTTTATTATTTCCTGGTTAAAGATTTTCATCTTAATAACAGGTTTGATTATTATTCCCTTCCCATCAGTAGTATGGAGGTTTATACTTGCTTTTTTTTTAGCAGGCATATTATCCGGAGTTATTTTAATATGTACCGGGACAAGGTCAAAAGTATCTTTTCTTTTCACTCCTTTTAATATTATCAAGATATGTGTCTGGGTGTTGGTTTTACTAACCCAGACTTATATGTACCCTGGTTTTATTCTTGCAAGTACTGATTTTATGATTATTTTTCTGATCCCGATGGTTTTGTTTCTGGATATGTTCCTGGATTTATTCCTGAGAGTTTTTCCTTTTTATTCCAGGATTTATTATCCTATCCCTAAACAATTACCCGGAATAGAGTATCTTTTTAAAAAAGGATATCAGACGTATCTTGATGTACCTGTCTGGTCGACAATTTACCCTTTCTTCAGGTGGTTGTTTTAATGAAAGTCAAGAAAATCCTTATTCTTAATATTTTTATTATCAATCTGATAAACAGCTCTTATCCCATTAATTCTTTTAATTTTTTCTATAAGAACAGCTAAGTCTTCCTTATCAGAATGACTTAAAATTATGAATACATAATCCAGGTTCTTAAAATCATCGAGTAATGCGAAACCTTCATGTTTATTGGATAATAGTTTATAATTTGTATAGCTTTCTTCATCTGTAAAGGAGAAAAGCGGAAATTGAAGTTCGGTTTTATTTCTGGCTTTATAAAACCTGTGATTTTCCATCCTTTCAAAGTTCCAGCCAAGAGTATTGTTTATGCTCCAGACAAGTTTATAATCTTTCTCATCGGAGATTATTCCCAGCACGATAAAATCATAATCTGGCAGATAATCAAGTTTATGTGCTTTTTTCTTTGACATACATAATTTTCAGGATGGGAAAAGGAATATCATCCGTTTTTTGAAATCTGTTCCAGTGCCGCTTTAGCAGCTTTTTGTTCAGCCTCTTTTTTAGAATAACCGGTCCCTTTTCCTGCGTTTTCATTTAATATGCGTATTGTAGTAATAAACTGAGGGATATGACTGTCTCCTTTTATTTCTTCCTTGGATTCAAATACTAATTCCTGCTTATTTTTCTGAGCCCATTCGATAAGTTGACTTTTATAATCAAAGTCTGATCTCAGTAATCTGTCAAGGTCGACATTTTTTTTCAGAATATATTCAATAAAGATACAAGCTTTTTTAAATCCTTTATCAACATAAATAGCCCCTATAAGAGCTTCAAAAGCATTTCCATAAAGGTATTTTGAGAGATTCCCGGGATGCGTATGAGAAACAATCAATTTGTGTAAACCAAGGCGATAAGCGAGGAGATTCAGGTGTTTTCTTTTCACCATTTTGGATCGCATTTTTGTCAGGGATCCTTCATCCTTATCCGGATAGTGACGGAAAAGATAGTCAGCAACCACTGCGTCAAGAATTGCATCGCCTAGATATTCAAGACGTTCATTATTAATAACTTCTCCTTTAGGTAGAATAATGGAAGCAGATTTATGGGTAAATGCCATCTCATAAAGCTTGATATTTGACGGAGTAAACCCAAGAATATCAACCAATTGCAATAAAAATTTTCTTTTCCCGTGAAATGGGAAAAGAATAAAGCGGGCAGGAACAAAGGGCAATTTAGATAGAGTTAAACTTTTTTAAAAATCACAGAAGTATTATGACCTCCGAAACCGAAAGTATTGCTGATTGCTGCATTCACGACACGATGCTGGGCTTTGTTTGGAGTTAGGTTTAACCTTGGATCAATTTGTGGATCAATATTTTCAAGGTTAATTGTTGGTGGCACAACATCATTTATTATGGCAAGAATAGCAGCGATAGCTTCGATGGCTCCGGCGGCACCCAGAAGGTGTCCTGTCATGGATTTGGTGGCGCTGACATTGAGTTTGTATGCATGCTCTCCGAAAACATCAACAATAGCGCGGGCTTCAGAAATATCGCCCAGTGGAGTTGCTGTACCATGTACATTGATATAATCAATGTTTTCCGGTTTCATTCCGGCATCCTCAAGAGCCCGTTGCATAACAAGCTTTGCCCCAAGTCCTTCAGGATGCGGTGCGGTTAAATGGTAAGCATCGGCTGATAAGCCTGCTCCGGCTAATTCGGCGTATATTTTTGCTCCGCGTTTCAGTGCATGTTCATATTCCTCAACTATCAGTGCGCCTGCTCCTTCACCCATAACAAAACCATCACGGGAAGCGTCGAAGGGACGTGATGCAGATTTATAATTTTCATTATTGGTAGAAATAGCCTGCATACTGTTAAATCCTCCCATTCCTGGTTCATTAATCGCAGCTTCAGAACCTCCGGCAATGAAAACAACTGCTTTCCCCAGCCTGATAAGGTTCATAGCGTCAATCAGTGCATTAGTTGATGAAGCACAAGCAGAAACAATCCCATAATTCGGCCCTCTGAAACCGTATTTTATGGAAATATGACCTGCAGCAATATCAGAGATCATTTTAGGAATAAAAAAGGGGCTATATCTCGGAGTTCCGTCTCCCTGATAATAACCCCTCATTTCTTCCATAAAACTTTGTATCCCCCCAATACCTGAAGCCCATATAACACCGATGTTTTCGGTATCAACTTCTTCCAGGTTCATTTTGCAGTCTTTCATTGCCTCATCAACAGCAACTAATGCATACTGTGCATAAGGGTCGAGTTTCCTCAACTCCTTCCTGTCAAAATAAAGGGTGGGATCGAAATCTTTCAGCTCGCAGGCAAATTTTGTTTTGTATTTTTCAGTATTAAAGCGGGTAATAAGGTCAATACCACTAATCCCGGAAACCAGGTTATTCCAGTAGTCCTTTACATTGTTACCCAAAGGAGTAAGAGCTCCTAAACCAGTAACTACAACCCGTTTTAATTCCATAGGAAAAAATTTACAACAAAATTTATTTTACATGCTCTTCTACATACTTGATGGCCTCACCAACTGTACTGATATTCTCAGCCTGGTCATCAGGAATTCCAATGTTAAACTCTTTTTCAAATTCCATGATCAGTTCTACAGTGTCAAGGGAATCAGCTCCGAGATCATTGGTAAAACTCGCTTCCGGAGTAACTTCATTTTCATCAACACCTAATTTGTCTACGATGATGGCTTTCACTCTTGATGCAATATCAGACATAGTTGTAATTTTTTAATTAATAATAGGTTAATTTTTGACTGTGCAAAGAAATGCAAAATCAGCTTAAAAACAAACAAATTTATTATCAAAATGTATCAAATATTTCTTTTTTTTGTAAAAAAAATTAAAAATCAGCGTTTTCCTGATCCTTTTAATTCGAATTTTGTATTCATTTTATTTAATTTATAACTTAATGAAAAAGAAAAGTATAGCTATTTTCGCTTCCGGATCAGGAACTAATGCGGAAAATATTGTTCGATATTTCTCAAAATCGGAGTTAGCAGAGATCAGTCTTATTCTTTCCAATAACCCGGATGCATTTGTTTTAAAAAGAGCAGTTCAATTTGGGATAAAAACCTTTGTTTTTAACCGGGAACAATTTTATAATACACAAGAGGTATTAAATATTTTAAGAGATCATAATATTGAATTTATCGTTCTTGCCGGATTTTTATGGCTTGTTCCTTCTTATCTTATACAGGCTTTTCCAAAAAAAATTATCAATATTCATCCCGCTCTTCTTCCTAAATATGGAGGGAAAGGAATGTATGGTATTCATGTCCACGAATCAGTTCTTTCCTCAGGTGATATTGAATCCGGTATTACTATTCACTTTGTGAATGATAAATATGATGAAGGGAATATCATTTTTCAGGCACGTTGTCCGGTAGTGCAGGATGAAACTCCGGAAACACTTGCGGAAAAAGTACATAAACTTGAGTATGAAAATTATCCCAGGGTGATTGAGAATCTGATCAGAGAAGAGAAATAGACATTCACACTTATTGCAATTCCGTTTGTCTTTAATTTCCTTAATTAAACCAATGGTTCAACTTTTGTAATCCATGCAATGTAACTGGTGGAGACAAATCCCAAGCTATTTCAAGGATTCCAGGTTGTTTAACCAGTCATAACACCTGTCTGTCCACGTTGATAAATAACCTTTTCTTATGGCCAGGGAGAAGCCATGTCCTCCGTAAGGGTATATATGCATTTCAGCCGGAATTTTATTATTAAGAAGTGTTTTATAATATAAAATGCTGTTTTCAACAGGGACTGATTTATCATCTGAGGAGTGGATCAGAATTGTGGGAGGGGTATCCGCTTTAACCTGGAGTTCGCTGGAGTAATACTTCATTAGTTTTTTATTCTCTCCCACAAGAGCTTTACGTGATCCGCTATGCTGTGATTCTTCAGTGAATGTTATTACAGGATATATCAGCAGGGAAAAATCGGGCCGGCAGCTGATTCTTTCTACAGGGTCATTACTTGAAGGATTTCCATAGTCGAAATGAGTACTTAATGATGATGCGAGGTGACCACCGGCAGAGAATCCCATAATTCCGATCTTATTGGGACTGATATTCCATTCTTCAGCATGAAATCTTACCAGTCGCATAGCACGCTGGGCATCCATAAGAGGAGTTTTATGAGGATCGATCTGACTTAACATAGATGGAAGTCTGTATTTTAATACTATCGCAGTAATTCCCCTGGAATTCCAGAACATGGCAATATCATCTCCTTCCCAGTCATATGCAAGGACTTCATATCCTCCTCCGGGACAGATTATTATAGCTTTATCAGTACGATTTTTTTTAGATGGAAGGTAAATGGAAATATCAGGAACCTGCACATTACGTATCGAAATAATGGCAGTTGTGTCAATAATTTCTTTCTCATCTGATAATATGGAATTGGGTATCTTACCTTCAGGATACAGGTTCATTCTTAAGTTTTGTGCATGAGTGAGATGTAACATGCATGACAGAATAATTACAGAAATAAAAGGTTTCATTTAAAATAACTTTTTAAGTAAATTAAAATTTTTAAAAGGCGGATATCTCAGCGGGATATCAATACATGTCGGGCTATACACAAAAGATCTTTGATTACAAAAGGCTTTAAAACTATTAAATCCATGATATCTGCCCATACCGCTGTTACCTGTACCGCCAAAAGGAAGATGATGATTAGCTATATGCATTATAGTATCATTAATACATCCCCCACCTGATGAGGTGTTTAACAATACTTTTTTCGCAGTTTTCTTTGATCCGAAATAATAAAGGGCGAGAGGTTTTTCCTTTGAATTTATATAACCTATTACTTCTGAGATGTCACTAAAAACGAGTACAGGAATAACAGGGCCAAAAATTTCTTCCTGCATTACCGGATAATCAGGTAGAACATTTTTGATTATCGTGGGGGCAATATATTTTTCATCTGGTATTATTTCACCTCCAAAAACTATTTTCCCATGCATCATTAATTTTCGAATCCGCTCTACGGACATATTATTTACAATTCTTGGATAATAAGGATTTTCTTTTATTTCAGGGCCGTACATTTTAAGTATGTGGTCTGCCATTTCGGAGATCAGTTCATCCTGTATTGAATGATGGGCAAAAATATAATCGGGGGCAATACATGACTGTCCCGCATTGATTGTTTTACCCCATGCAATTCTTTTTGCGGCTGTTTTAATATCTGCATCTTTATCTACAATACAAGGGTTTTTACCTCCCAATTCCAATATCACCGGAGTAAGGTGTTCTGCAGCTGCTTTCATCACTATTTTCCCAAGAGAGGGGCTTCCGCTGAAGAAGATAACATCAAAACGCTGATCGAGTAAATTTTTATTTACATTCCTCCCTCCCTGGACTACCGAGATATAATCAGGCCGGAATGTTTCCCTGATCATTTCTTCCATTACCTGAGCCGTTTCAGGTGAATGAGGAGAAGGTTTAAGAATGGCGCAGCATCCTGATGAAATAGCTCCGACCAAAGGGTTCATAAGAAGCTGAAAAGGATAATTCCATGGCGCAATGATAAGTGCAACACCCAGAGGCTCATATATTATCCGGCTTGAAGAAGGGAACAGGGCAACAGGTGTTTTAACTCTTTTTGGTTTTACCCATTTATTCAAATGCCGGATGTGATTATCAATCTCCTGAAGTACAATGCTGATCTCAGTTAAATATGCTTCTTCGTAAGATTTGTGTAGATCTGCCCAAAGTGCATCAGTAAGTTTGTGTTCGTTTTTCAGAATGGCAGTTTTTAACAATTTAAGCATATCAATTCTGAAGTCTGTACTTCGGGTATAATAACCGGAAAAAAAATTTTTCTGGTTGTTAATCATGCTGATGATAGAGGGCAATGGGGTATCTTTCATTTTTTATAATACCTGAATTAGGTGGGGCAAAACTAAATAAATCTAACTTTCCAACCAAATAAAATGAAAAATCATAATGTGTAATACACATAACATTATTTAGTATTGTTTAATAATTATTTGAAAAGATTAAATATTAATTTATACTTTTATAATAATTATGAAATCAAGAACCGATAAAGCAATTTATTTTTTCCGGTCTGGACTTAACTGCGCCCAGTCGGTAGTAGCAGTATTCGCAGAAGACCTGAATATTGATATTAACCTTGCCCGGGACATTTCTTGTGGATTTGGCGGAGGAATGGGCAGACTGCAGGAAACCTGCGGAGCAGTTACCGGTGCTTATATGGTGCTGGGTGTTTACAACTCCCGTAAATATGCAGGAAACATTGAAAAAAAGGAAGCAACTTACACAATGGTCCAACAGTTTACTGACAAATTCAGGTTAATTCATGGAACAACAAATTGCAGAATATTATTGGGGTATGATATGCTGACAAAGGAAGGTCAGTTAAATATAAAGAATAAAAATCTCCATGGAGTCGTTTGTGAAAAGTGTATTGCAGATGCAGTAGAAATATTGGAAGAATTAATAGTAAAACACAAAGATTGAACTTCGGCCCTTGTTTCCGGTTTAATTAAACTACTCTGGTAATGCAATTAATTGAAAAATTTTTTCGGTATGGAATATTTTTCAGCAATCTGTTCTTTCAGATTTCTTCTGGACAGGGGTATGGTACAATAACTTTTCCTTCGAAATCAGATATGAAAACATAAATAGAAGGTCTCAGCATTTTGATTTGGATTCTGTAATAAAGAAGTATTATTTTTTAATAGGTTATACTTTTTAGCTTAACTAATTCTTTTAGACCACTCTGAAAAGTCTTATACCCCTAAATCTCTTAAAGGAAACTTTTCTTAAGTTGCTTATTTTCAGCGACTCCCCCTTTAGGGGGTTGGGGGGGGATAACCAGTAAGAAATTGAAATTAAGACTTTTTGGAGTAGACTTACCTTTTAAAACTCAGTTGCATTGCATATTTGTTATAGTTAAACTCTCCCTTGCACCAGGCGAGTTCTCCGTTCACAAAAGTGTGAGTAATTCCTGAGTGCATAATCTCACCTTCGAGAGGAGACCATTTACATTTATAATAAATATTATTGGCACTTATCTCATAAATTATATCAGGATCAACAATAACCAGGTCCGCATAATAACCTTCCCTGATAAATCCTCGTTTTTCAACTCCAAAAACTATAGCAGGGGCATGACACATTTTTTCCACTATTTTTTCTATGGTAATATGACCTTTCCTGACGAATTCCATCATAACCTGGAGGCTGTGCTGTATCATTGGTGCACCTGATGGAGATTTCAGGTATGTTCCCGATTTTTCTTCCAGAGTATGTGGGGCATGATCTGTTGCTATCATGTCAAGTTTCCCGGATAAAACTCCATTGAACAAAGCTTTACGATCAGTTTCAGTTTTTATGGAGGGATTCCATTTTATCAGTGATCCTTTTTTTTCATAATCTTTATCACTGAACCACAGATGATGTATACAAACTTCGGAAGTAATCCTTTTATCTTGCAGAGGTTTATTATTATCGAACAGGTCAAGCTCTTTTTCGGTTGAAACATGCAGGATCTGAAGTTTTGAATTATATCTGCCGGCAAGGTTAACAGCCAGTGCAGACGACAGATAGCAGGCTTCAGCACTTCTGATTAAGGGATGAAAACTTACAGGGATATTTTCCCCATATCGTTGTATATAGGTTTTTAAATTATTTTGGATCGTATTATCATCTTCGCAATGTGTTACAATGATAACCGGTGATTCGGCAAATATCTGTTCCAGTTTTTCTTTCCGGTCTACCAGCATATTGCCGGTGGATGATCCCATAAAAATTTTAACTCCGCATACTTTTGAAGTATCAATCTTGCGTATTTCACTAATATTATTATTAGTTGCACCAATATAGAAAGAGTAATTTGCAAAGGATGTGGCAGCGGCAATCTCATTTTTTTTTTCAAGTTCACTGATAGTGGTGGCAGGAGGAATTGTATTTGGCATCTCCATGAAGGAAGTAACGCCACCGGCAACAGCAGCTTTTGATTCGGAGGCTATATCAGCTTTATGAGTAAGACCTGGTTCGCGAAAATGCACCTGATCGTCAATAATACCGGGGATCAGGTATTTCCCTGATGCATTGATTACAGTGAATGAAGAGGGAGTTTTAAGCGGATCAGGAGAAATTTTCTTTATTATTTGTCCCTCAATCAGCACATCTCCGGTAAAAACCTTGTTTTCATTAACTATCCTGGCATTCCGGATATGACATTTAGCCATAGACTATTTATTATAACTCTTAAAAAAACTATATAACTTCATTTTAATAACACCCCAGACAGCTTCAGAGACTATTCCTCCAGTCATTTTTGATGCTCCTTCTTTCCGATCGGTAAAAATTATAGGAATTTCAACAATTTTAAAACCATATTTCCAGGCAGTGAATTTCATTTCAATCTGGAAGGCATACCCTTTAAATTTTATTTTATCCAGGTTTATTTTTTCCAGGACTTTCCGGGAGTAACATTTAAAACCTGCAGTCGGGTCCATAATTTTCATACCTGTTATCATCCTAACATAAATTGAAGCGAGGTATGAAATAATGACCCTGCTGATAGGCCAGTTGATCACATTTACGCCTGATATATACCTGGAACCAATAGCAAGATCAGCGCCATTTTTTTTACAGGTGTTATATAATCTGATAAGGTCATCAGGATTGTGGGAAAAATCTGCATCCATCTCATATATAAACTTGTAGTTGTGATTTAATGCCCATTTAAAGCCTGCAGTATAAGCAGTTCCAAGTCCAAGTTTACCAGATCGTTGGAGCAAATGGAGTTTTCCGGGAAAGAATACCTGGAGGTTACTGACAATTTCACCTGTTCCATCGGGGGAATTATCATCAATAACAAGTACATGAAATTCTACCGGAAGATTAAAAACCACATGGATTATTTTATCAATGTTTTCTTTCTCGTTAAAGGTAGGTATTATGACTATATTTTCCTGCACAGACAAGTAATAAGATGAAACAATAAGGCGAATATAATGTTTTTAGATGAAACTTCCATGCCTTAGCAATGTTCTACAAAGGAGAATGCAATAAGGGATATGAAAATAAAAACAATCAGAGTTTGTCGCATGGAAGTTCCATGAGACCAATTAATTAACTGAAATATTTCTCATGAAAATTCAATCATGTAGGAGTTTAAGTGGATAATCTGAGTAATCTGTGGCAATTCTTTTTTAAGTTGAAAATATATCTTTTCGGAATATATTCATCACTTGAATAAATAAAAAAGTAATAACAAAAAACAGTAAAAATTTTTTGGAAAATAAAATGACCTGTCTATATTTGCAGCCCCAAATAAAGGGAGAAAGTTCTTTACGGAAATCTAAGTATTGCATAAGGGAGTATTTTACTGTAGAATAATAGTTGGGGAATAAATTTTTTCATATTGGGGTACAGGGTATTGCATTAAAAGGGCAGTAAAAATTAAAATTTATTTTGGAAATATAAAAATGAATTTTACCTTTGCATCCGCTTTTTGAGCAAGAGTTATTTAAAATACGGGAATAATTTGTGGAGGTGAGAAAAAATCTTTATCTTTGCAGTTCCTAAAAACTATTGAAAATACAGTTCTTTGAAAATATTGAAGAGGTAAAGGTAGAAAGAGGCACTCATAAATTTTTTGAGTATTGAGAGTGATAAATCTTGAGCAAGTATAACTTAATTACAATGAAGAGTTTGATCCTGGCTCAGGATGAACGCTAGCGGCAGGCTTAACACATGCAAGTCGAACGGTAATTCCGATTTCGGTCGGGAACGAGTGGCGCACGGGTGAGTAACACGTTTGCAACCTACCTTTGACTGGGGGATAGCCCGGAGAAATTCGGATTAATACCCCATAATATCCTGATAACGCATGTTATTAGGATTAAAGCTTCGGCGGTCAAAGATGGGCATGCGTACCATTAGCTAGTTGGTGAGGTAACAGCTCACCAAGGCAACGATGGTTAGGGGGTCTGAGAGGATGATCCCCCACACTGGTACTGAGACACGGACCAGACTCCTACGGGAGGCAGCAGTGAGGAATATTGGGCAATGGACGAAAGTCTGACCCAGCCATGCCGCGTGCAGGATGAATGCCCTATGGGTTGTAAACTGCTTTTGTATGGGAAGAAACCCCCGGACGTGTTCGGGGTTGACGGTACTGTACGAATAAGCATCGGCTAACTCCGTGCCAGCAGCCGCGGTAATACGGAGGATGCAAGCGTTATCCGGATTTATTGGGTTTAAAGGGTGCGTAGGCGGGAAATTAAGTCAGTGATGAAATCCTACAGCTTAACTGTAGAATTGTTATTGATACTGGTTTCCTTGAATGCAGTTGAGGCAGGCGGAATGTGTAATGTAGCGGTGAAATGCTTAGATATTACACAGAACACCAATTGCGAAGGCAGCTTGCTAAACTGTGATTGACGCTGAGGCACGAAAGCGTGGGGAGCAAACAGGATTAGATACCCTGGTAGTCCACGCTGTAAACGATGATCACTCGCTGTTGGCGATATATAGTCAGCGGCTGAGCGAAAGCATTAAGTGATCCACCTGGGGAGTACGATCGCAAGATTGAAACTCAAAGGAATTGACGGGGGCCCGCACAAGCGGAGGAACATGTGGTTTAATTCGATGATACGCGAGGAACCTTACCTGGGCTTGAATGCAGGTTGACAGGCCGGGAAACTGGTCTTTCTTCGGACAACTTGCAAGGTGCTGCATGGTTGTCGTCAGCTCGTGCCGTGAGGTGTCGGGTTAAGTCCCATAACGAGCGCAACCCTTATCGTTAGTTGCCAGCGGGTAATGCCGGGGACTCTAACGAAACTGCCGGTGTAAACCGTGAGGAAGGTGGGGATGACGTCAAATCAGCACGGCCCTTATGTCCAGGGCGACACACGTGTTACAATGGCCGGTACAAAGGGCAGCTACCTGGTGACAGGATGCTAATCTCAAAAACCGGTCTCAGTTCGGATCGAAGTCTGCAACTCGACTTCGTGAAGCTGGATTCGCTAGTAATCGCGCATCAGCCATGGCGCGGTGAATACGTTCCCGGGCCTTGTACACACCGCCCGTCAAGCCATGGAAGCCGGGGGGACCTAAAGTCCGTAACCGAAAGGAGCGGCCTAGGGTAAAACCGGTGACTGGGGCTAAGTCGTAACAAGGTAGCCGTACCGGAAGGTGTGGCTGGAACACCTCCTTTCTAGAGAAAGATTTATCACCCTCTTTCACCTTTTACCACTTCATTTATTTATATCAGAAAGTGCAGCAACCCTATGCTTATTTAAACTGATAATATCCCTTAGCTCAAATAGCTTTCCATAATAAGGCCTTACAGAGAGCTAAATACTGAATTAACCGGTTGAGCAGGGATGATTTTAATAGTCCCGTAGCTCAGGTGGTTAGAGCGCTACACTGATAATGTAGAGGTCCCCAGTTCAAGTCTGGGTGGGACTACTAATTTAGTGATTTGGCGATTTAGCGATTTGATGATTTAGGGATTTGAAGATTTTGAAGAAATTGGATAATATGTTAGAAATTCTAAAATCAATAAATCAACAAATCAATAAATCAATAAATCAATAAATCAACAAATAGCTTGGGGAATTAGCTCAGTTGGCCAGAGCACCTGCCTTGCACGCAGGGGGTCAAGGGTTCGACTCCCTTATTCTCCACTGCGGTCTCTGAAGCTTTAGCGAAAGAGACCAGATATATAATGAAAGTTCTTTAAATACGATACAATGGATGTAAATCCGGTTCGATTCCGGGAGTATCACAGCGTCCACCGAAGCTTCAGCGAAGGTGGAAAGTCCACCAACGCTAAAGCTACGGTGGATGAAAAAGTTCTTTGACATGTTGGAAAGAGATTGGTTTTTTAATTTAAAAATATTGAAAAAAGTAAATAAGAGCGTATGGTGAATGCCTTGGCTCTCAGAGGCGATGAAGGACGTGATAAGCTGCGATAAGCTGCGGGGAGGTGCAAATAACCTTTTGATCCGCGGATTTCCGAATGGGGAAACCCTTCCGGCTGAAGGCCGGTAATCCTGACGGTTAACGTCAGGAGGCAAACCCGGGGAACTGAAACATCTTAGTACCCGGAGGAAAAGAAAACAATAGTGATTCCCTTAGTAGTGGCGATCGAACGGGGAAGAGCCCAAACCATAGTTGTTTCGGCAATTATGGGGTTGTAGGACTACAACATGAATTTTATTTTCGAAGTGGAATTTTCTGGAAAGCTGAACCATAGAGGGTGATAGTCCCGTACACGTATGAAAATAAAATTTTAGTAGTATCCTGAGTAACGCGGGACACGTGAAATCCTGTGTGAATCTGCCAGGACCATCTGGCAAGGCTAAATACTTCTGAGAGACCGATAGTGAACCAGTACCGTGAGGGAAAGGTGAAAAGCACCCCAAACAGGGGAGTGAAACAGAACCTGAAACCGTACGCTTACAAGCTGTAGGAGTCCGCCATCCGGCGGATGACTGCGTGCCTTTTGCATAATGAGCCTACGAGTTACTCCTCACTAGCAAGGTTAATCCCGTAAACGGGAGGAGCCGAAGCGAAAGCGAGTCTGAACAGGGCGTTAAGTTAGTGGGGGTAGACGCGAAACTTTGTGATCTACCCATGACCAGGCTGAAGGTCCGGTAACACGGACTGGAGGGCCGAACCAGTAAACGTTGAAAAGTTTTTGGATGAGTTGTGGGTAGGGGTGAAAGGCTAATCAAACTGAGAAATAGCTCGTACTCCCCGAAATGCATTTAGGTGCAGCCTCGGTGTGAAGTGTCATAGAGGTAGAGCTACTGATAAGGCTAGAGGGCTTCACCGCCTATCAAACCTTGACAAACTCCGAATGCTATGACATATAACCGGGAGTGAGGGCATGGGTGCTAAGGTCCGTGCCCGAGAGGGAAACAACCCTGACCATCAGCTAAGGTCCCCAAATATATGCTAAGTTGATTATAACGAAGTGCGACTGCTTTGACAGCTAGGATGTTGGCTTGGAAGCAGCCATTCATTTAAAGAGTGCGTAACAGCTCACTAGTCGAGCGGTTGTGCGTGGATAATAAACGGGCATCAAGCATATTACCGAAGCTATGGTTCCCCGAGTGATCGGGGGAGGTAGGGGAGCATTCCAGTCTGCGCTGAAGGTGTGGCGTAAGCCTAGCTGGAGCGGCTGGAAAAGAAAATGTAGGCATAAGTAACGATAATCCCGGTGGGAAACCGGGACGCCGATAGACTAAGGTTTCCTGATCAACGCTAATCGGATCAGGGTTAGTCGGATCCTAAGGTGTATCCGGGCAAACCGGAAAAACCGATGGGTAACTGGTTAATATTCCAGTACTTCCTTTTATTGCGATGGGATAACGAAGGAGTGACAAGCCCGCGTACTGACGGAATAGTACGTTAAAGGTTGTAGGTATACGAACAGGTTAACAGCTTGTTTGTGCCGAAACTGATAGTACCGTGAGTCTTCGGACAAGCGGATAGTGGCTGTAAACATACTTCCAAGAAAATTCTCTAAGCTTCAGATAAGAGGTATCCGTACCGCAAACCGACACAGGTAGTCAAGGAGAGAATCCTAAGGCGCTCGAGTGATTCATGGTTAAGGAACTAGGCAAATTGGACCTGTAACTTCGGAAGAAAGGTCTCCCGACAGTGATGTCGGGACGCAGAGAAATGGCCCAGGCGACTGTTTATCAAAAACACAAGGCTTTGCTAAATCGAAAGATGATGTATAAGGCCTGACACCTGCCCGGTGCCGGAAGGTTAAGAGGAGAGGTTATCCTTGCACTTGTGTAGGGAGAAGCTTTGAATCGAAGCCCCGGTAAACGGCGGCCGTAACTATAACGGTCCTAAGGTAGCGAAATTCCTTGTCGGGTAAGTTCCGACCTGCACGAATGGTGTAACGATCTGGGCACTGTCTCAACCATGAGCTCGGTGAAATTGTAATTCCGGTGAAGATGCCGGATACCCGCAACGGGACGGAAAGACCCTGTGAACCTTTACTATAGCTTAACATTGATTTTGGGTAAATGATGTGTAGGATAGGTGGGAGACTATGAAGCGGCCTCGCCAGGGGTCGTGGAGTCAACCTTGAAATACCACCCTTTATTTATCTGGAGTCTAATCCGCCAGCTGGCGGAGACAGTGTTTGGTGGGTAGTTTGACTGGGGTGGTCGCCTCCAAAAGCGTAACGGAGGCTCCCAAAGGTGCCCTCAGCACGAATGGTAACCGTGCGTAGAGTGTAATGACATAAGGGCGCTTAACTGTGAGACTGACAAGTCGAGCAGATACGAAAGTAGGGCATAGTGATCCGGTGGTTCCGAATGGAAGGGCCATCGCTCAAAGGATAAAAGGTACTCCGGGGATAACAGGCTGATCGCTCCCAAGAGCTCATATCGACGGAGCGGTTTGGCACCTCGATGTCGGCTCGTCACATCCTGGGG